>Ga0194123_10000278_pt1 | contig 100370 bp, 107 predicted proteins | sample TA2MahsurfametaG_5_FD_155479 | JGI IMG/M metagenome (GOLD analysis project Ga0194123, IMG submission 155479) | Freshwater microbial communities from Lake Tanganyika, Tanzania - TA2015023 Mahale A surface | ecosystem: Environmental > Aquatic > Freshwater > Lake | place: Tanzania: Lake... | reverse complement strand
CATCCATGGGCCGAGGCTGTATGAAGTATTTACGGCGTATGTCCACACTCCCCAACCACCAGATTCTACCCCATCAACCAGGTCATGAAACAAAATGTTGTACATATATGGGGCAGTGTTGCTTGGTGTTGGGGCATTCCAATTCAAAACAACATTTCCATCGTTGTCTGCTACCGCTGTGAGATTTTGAACAGAGTTAAAGTATGGCGCTATCGTTGTAGTTGTAGTACTGGTAGTAGTCGTGGTTGGTGCAACGACAGTCTTCGTAAAAGCAGAGGCGGGAACTACCTGCCATCCCGAACCTATATCCCAGTAGAGGGTCGTATTGGCTCCGCCACCATTTTCGTAATACCAATATGTGATTGGCTTAGAAACTCCAGCGCTAAAAGAAACGTACTGTGACGGGTTGCCCCAGCCGCCCTTGTCAACCCAGTTGTTGTCTATCAAAACATTGTCTATATAGAGTTTGGTTCCGTCATCCGCAGCGGGCAAAAACCTAAACGAGCCAGTCACGGGCAGTGTTATGTGGCCTTCATATTTAACAATAAAGTCTTCATACATATTGAACAGCGGTGTACTGTCGAAGTTTTGATTGATTTGAGTGAGAGTGGTGGTTCCAACGACCGGACGACCGGTGACCGTGGGGAGTGGAGGCGAATTGTTGTAGCCAAAGTTGTTGTAAACAGTTACATTAAGTCCTGGTTCGGCTTGGGCAGAAACAGAAAAATTAGAAAAAATAACACTAATAAAAAAAAGTACGCCAAGAATCCAAGTACCTTTTTGCGGCTTAAGCCTCATTGCTCACCCTCCAGTGGTTTAATAAGTATAGTAACAAGAAAAGGTCCTGACTAATGTCAGGACCTTTCCCGTGCCTCCGTTGCAAGGATGTATATTATATCATCTACTTAGTCAATTACGTCATCAAAATCAGATTCTCTAAAGAAAAATTCTAATGCAATAATTAAGACAGTGGGAAGAAGAATTAATCCCAATGATAAAGCAATAATAAGCTTTACCATAAAAGTCAATACTTCTATAGCCAAATTTAGGCTTGACCAGGCTTAGGAAGTGCTCTCCATGCAGCCTCAAATTTTGTGGCATCTTTGGCCATCTCTGGTGATAGTTCTAGGTGCAACCACTTGCCGCCTTGCGAACCAGCATTGTCTTTGGCGTCATAAATCTTTACGCCTTTTTCGCCTTCACCGCGACTGCAGCGATAACCACGGCCCCAGCCGAGTTGCTTATCCTTAACGTTAGAGTCATAGGCGTAGTCGTGAACCTCCTCGATGCCGAGCTCTTTGGTGTACTTCATAAACCAATCCCATGCCTCAACAGCCTTCTTGCGGTCTGTATAACCCATATCGATTGCCCTGCCCGTTGCATGAACGCTCAGCCACTTTGGGTTATTTGGGTCTTTGTCGGCTGCAGGATTCCTCATTCTTCTATTGACATAAATCCCCAAATTAGAAAAACCCCACCTTTTCTTGCAGAGCTCTAGAAGCTTCTCGGTGCCAGGCTTGGGACCATTACCGTTGCCGTCTGAGTTTCCAGTATACTTTCTTGGCATAATTTTACTATCTCCTTTTGTCATTTGTCCTTAATAGTAATGACTATATGTATTCGCCAAATCTTTTAATTGGCCTTCCAGGAACTCCTACTACGGTAGCTCCATCTTCTGCGTCATCTATCACAACAGTTCCTGCCCCTAAAGTGCAATTTGATCCTACATTTTTAAAGTTAATGACAACAGCCCCTGCTCCTATTGATGTTGTGTGACCAATATTAACATCACCACATATTCTTGACCCAGGGCTTAAAGTGCAATAGTCTCCAATATTACTTGACTGATTAATCGAAGAAGCTGTGTTTATGTGCACGTGTACACCTAGGTTAACTCTAGTTGTTAGAACAGAATATGGACCCATGGTTAAACCACCGCCAAAAGTGCAATATGAACCTATTACTGCTGTGTCATGGATAAGGTTAGCTGCACGGTCAATTCTATTTATTTTTGATTCTATTTTTTTTCTTATTTTAGATGAATTAATCCCTATAGTGTATTTTAATTTAGGATATTTATCAAGTAAAAAAGGTAGAAACGACACATCGCCGAGAAGATGTTTGTTATTTATTGATGGATCATCATCTAAAAATCCAATAATATTCCATTGTTCATACTTGTCTGACAAGGCAATATATTCTAGATCTTTAGAATGTCCACCAGCTCCGAACTATTATTAAATCCATGTTTTTATTTCTGAAAAATCATTGTCGCACACGCCATAAACATTAAAGATTTCTTCTGAATTTTTTGGAAATAAAACAACACTATTATCTAATCTTTTTGATCCAGGAAAAGCCCAAATTAATCCAGATGATGTCATAGTATACGCATCTGTTTGATGCCAAAAAAAGTTTGCAGTGTTATAATCATTAAATAATTTTTCAAAAGCTTTTGGATTTTTACAGTGTAGCCAGCATCTTTTATCTAGATAATCTATTATATCAACTTTATATTGTGGCTCATCATGACCTAAATACCATAAACCATTAACATACCTTACGTCTATTTCTACATCATAGCCATTATTTAAGGCTATATTTATATACTCAGGTTTATTTTCTAGTTCTTTTTTTATACCCTCAAAGTTACCTCTGTGTGCAATAAGTTTCATTTTTGATAATTCTCCAAAAAGTAATTAAGATCCTCTGGAGTACCTATGCCCCACATTTTTTCTATATTTTTAACTCTAATTTTTTTATTATCTTGTATAGCTTCATTAAAAACTGGACATACATAAAATTCTCCATTTGTCCTAATGTCTTTAGCTATCATTTGTTCTGCATATTTTACATAATCTGAACCCTTTTTCCAGAAGTAAATACCTACAGTAGCTAAGTTACTTATAGGTTTTTTCTCTGCAACTTCTGCAACAAAACCATCATCATCCAATTTTGCATATGACCATTTAGGATGAGTTGCCTCAAAAGTAAGTATTCCGCCGTCAATCCCATCCGCACTAAAAGCATATAATGCCTCATTGCTATTCCATTCAATAAATTGATCCGAGTTTGCCATAATTAATGGAGAATCATTATCTATCAATTTCTTGGCTAACAGGGTAGTGCAAGCAGCTCCTTCAGTTAAGGAGTCAACTTGAATAATACTGCATCTAGGGGCTATTAAATTTAATAAGTATTGTAAATTATATTTTTCATAATGTTCTTTTTGAACGATAAATATATAATTTGCTTCTATATTTAAATTTTCTACGACTACTTGAATCATAGGTTTTCCGCTTACTTCAATTAACGGTTTGGGAAAAGTATATCCAACTGCTTCAAATCTGCTACCAGCACCAGCCATAGGTATTAATACGTTCATACTTTCCGATTTCCATGGTATGTTTTTATTTTGTTTTTTAGATAAAATATTAATTATCTTATCAATTTTTTGAATATTTAAATCATTTCTATTCTCTACTGCAACAAGAGTTGATCCACTGTCTAATGCTCCTTGTCTGCCAATGTGACTATCCTCTACGATTACCGTAGTGCTTGGCAGTGCGTTGCAAGCAGTCATGCATGTCCAATACATTTCTGGAAATGGTTTTGTTCTTTTTACATCATCATTACTTACAAAGTAGTCTATATATTCAATTAGTCCAAGTCGTATTAGTACTAATTTTACAGTATCTCTTACGCTATTAGATGCAACTGCAATCTTGAATGAATTAAATTTAAGTTTTTTAAAAAATGATATTAGTTCTTCATCTCTTAAAAGCTTATTGAAAATAAATAAAGTTTCTTCTTGTTTTTTTTTCCAAACTTCATTATGAAGATTTGTAGGAAGATTTTTATTTTCAGATAATGTATTTAATTTTTTTGTAGTTGGTAAACCATCATATATGCTTAAATGTTCTTCTCTAGAAATTATATATTGTTTTCCAAAAAATTCAAGCGCATTATTCAATGCCTCGTAATGAACTTCCCTACTGTCTAATAAAACTCCATCTAAATCAAAAATAACTAAATTATTCATAAACCCTACATTCTTAATAGATAGTTCTTTTTAACATATTTTTCATCATATAAACCATAAAAATCACTCATAGGACCTTGAAGAGAATTTGTTACGTCATAACCCAATCTTCCAAGGGCTATGCCAAGCAATCTTTCTGTTGCACAGGACTGAAATTTATTAATTGGAAGAATATTGAATAGCCCAGATTGAGTGAGGTCTTGCATTGTTTTATTGGAGGCCAGCATCATTGGACCAAAAACGCCCTTGTAATAGTGGGGTAGTTCAAAGCCCATATGTTTTTTAAGTTGTTCATCTGCCCAGACACTTAAGTCTTGATCATTTTCATCTCTGCCCATAGGGGTCGGAGGAGAATCCCACCATCTAATTGTAGTTAGATCATTGTTTTTTACAAAATCTATATTCCCATTAAGAACTAATGAATCATGAATACAAAAATAAAAATCTTCATGCGGATTGTTATTGTATCCTATATTATATGCTTCTAAAGCATAGTTTTTATTATCTACATCAAATATTTGTACAGATGAATCTATGTCCTTAAAATAACTTTTATCAGATGAAGAAGAATCTACTAAAACAATTTTTTCATTTGGATGAAATTTTATTATTGATTCAATACATTGAAAAACTATTGGGTAGTTTTTATCAAATTTACATGGGATTATAAACATTTATAAAAACCAACCCTCACTTCTTCTGCCGCCTATGTGTGTAACAAGTGGTTCATCATACATGTTTCCGTAATAACCAAATCTTAGTTGCTTGTTTATTGAATGAACTTTTTGTGTAAACTCAGATTCCCCACCATGGTCTGGCCAACCAATTCGTGTAGTAGAGATTGGATACACACATGGGTTTAAAGTAAACAGTCTACCATGTTCAAAAAAATCACCTTTTTGCTCATAAGATTCTTTGTGCTGAAATACAAATCCACCAACTTCTTCTTCTGGTGGATTAACAGGGTCCCTAACTAAAGCCATTTGTATTAAGTGCAAATTGTTTTTCAGTAAGAAAATCATATGATCTATATCAAATTTTCTTTTGACAATAAAATCGTCTTCTAGATGAAAGACATATTCAGACTCTTCACCAATAGAACTCCAAACTGACTGTACTGCACCAGCCAATCCTCTTCTTTGCTCGTGTGAAATAATTTTAAACATTGGAAAAGCGTTTGTTAAAAAATTATGATATCTTATATCGCCAGAGTCATTTATTATTACTCTTTCACAAAAAGAATAATTAATAACATCCTCAAACCTATCTATGGTTTGCTCTATGCATGACTGTCTTCCATCTGTAATAACCACTAATGATACTTTATTCATGCTGGTAACTCCATGATTGGGGCTGGATCATAGATTAAAGATCCAGTGTCTTGAGTTACTAAAATATTGTTGTCAAAATACTGTACTAATCCATCTAATCCATCAGCTTCGTAGATATTAAAGTGTTCAGCCCATGCTGCACCGCTGTATAGATCTGCCCCAGGACCTAAAGCTTTACAGGCTTCGTAGGCATTGAGAATTTTTTTCATAAAATGATCCAGAGATCTCCATTGAAAATGTCTAATTGCTAGTAATTGTGGGCCAAATATAATTTTATCATGACCATAATCATCAATAGCTATATTAATATTTGACATATAGTTCCACCCATTGTACTGAACCAAATGGTTTCCATTAGAAATTGATACAGATTTGTCTGATGGCCTAAACCTAAAACAACACTTGTGGTTAGTTGGAAGGTTCCATTTATATTTTATGGAATGAAAAGGAGATAATCCTGGCTCATCAAACTCTGTAATAGAATGATTGGTATACAAAACCCTATATGCGTCATATTCTTGACTATCTAATTCCTCAAACGCTTCCTGCAAAGTTCCTTTTGACGAATGCCAGATCTCATCAATATCAAAAGGAACAATCCATTTGGCTCCATTTTCACGAGCCATAGCAGCTAAGTTGGTCATTTTTTGAGACTGAGTGTATTGAACTATATTATCTTCTAAAATAATAACTTTAATCTCTGGATTAAATTTAGCTATATTCTCTTTAGCTTCTTCCATTCTTTCTCTTGTATCATCTTTAGATAGATTGTCTGCAACTATAATTCCAGCTGCTCCATTAGCTGCAAAGTGATACATGGTGTGATCAATAATGTCACCTTCATCTCTCGCCATGCCAACAGCCCAAAAATTAACACTGCTCATTTGCTAATTGCCCTCCAATCGGATCTAGATTATTTGCCATGTTCCACTGTACTGAGTTTTCTCTGTACATTTTTGCTTGGAGTGGTTCTGTAAAATCAATTGGATAGAACATATACCCTGCTCTTTGTAGCCTATCAAAAAAAGCTGCGTCAGCTCCTGCCCAACACCAGGCGGCGTCTTCCCATCCATCAACTTGATCATATGCGTGACGAGATGTCATCACCTGATTATGATCTAACTTGTCTGCACCACGTATTAGAACTTCTTGAAACCATCTGACACCACGACCATCAATACCGCCACCATCTATGTTGTCATCAACATCTCGCACATGCTGTGCACAAAAGCATACATCATGATTTGTTCTTTCAACAAACTCAACCATTTTTTCTATCATTTGTGGATAATAATAATCATCATCAGCTAAATACAGGAGATGAGTGCCTGTAGATATGTATTTTACAGCGGTGTTAATTTGCGTTGCGTAACGTGCCGTCTTAAGTCTATTTTCTTTTGCTACCTGAGAGTTGTAATATTTTACTTTTGGATTGTCTAAATATAGACGAATTATTTTGTAGACTTCTTCATCGGAAGAATTGTCGTCAGCTATTATCAGCTCAATATTTTCATATGTTTGAGCAAGAACTGATTTTATAGCTCGCATTAAATATTTCGGATTATTATAACTAGTTAATATAACCGAAACTTTAATCTCTTTGCCCATTGCTCCTCCACTTAACCATGTTTCTCCAGTGAACACATTGCCACAGTATCCACATGGCAAAAAATCCTGGTTTATTAAAAATAAGTGAGTATATTAGCCAAGGAAACGAATGAAGAGCGACTATGAGATGGCCATACCATTTCTTGTTTCCAACTAGATAGCTTCCGCCAACACCAATTAGTTCCATGGCAAACAATAGCCATGTCCACATCTGTTCTGTCATATATATCCCTACTGTAGATTCAAGGATATATTATATCGGTTTTATCTTTTACCTGCAAACTGCGGAGCATGCGTTATTATCTAGAGTTGTTGCAGGCGCATACCGGGTATTCAAATTAAAAAAATCCGCTCAGAGAAATTCCCTTCCCCTATACAATCCGCCTAGCTAGTTTGCTATATCCTCCCGCAGCTGCAATTGAACCCGCTATCATCATTGGAGTGGGTGGACCCGTCATCCCGGTTCTGTTAGCCTCATGAATCATAGTACCTGTCCCAAGGGCAGCTAAGCCACCACCAAGTATTACCCTTCCACGCCTTTGGCTTCTTGCAATAGATTCAGCTGCTTCTCGAACTTCTCTACTTGGTAACATAATTTCTCCTTAAGAATTATTAATTTTCATTATTAAAAAATAAAGTCTCATAAGATCTATATTTTCAATGCTAAAGATATGTTCTTTGTTATCTCTAGTAGTAATCTTAAATTCATGAGCCTTAACTATTTGCCCTTCTGTGTCCAGCATTGTGTTTTCACTAGTCAAGCTTATTTGAGAAATCATAGGCATAAACCCGCTAAAAGCTTCTAGGTTATTGCTACTCATAATTATTTTTTCTTTTTTAAACCCTTTGCATAGGTAGCAACGTTTTTTGGCGCCTGACCTTTCACCCCTTTTATTGGGGTGCCGGACGCCCTCTTTCTTTGAACTGCGCTTTTTCTTTGTCCTGCGCTCATTGATCTTGCCTTAGCCACAGGAACACATTTAGCGTACCCAGATCCTCCAGCCCCTGAAGTTCCGCAGGGTCGAAACTTTCCCTTTTTCTTGGGCGCGCCAATATTAACCCATTTTTGGTCAAACCACTTAGTTAATCCAACGCCTTTAGGACCTGGCATTTACTTGCTCTTCTTTGCTTTCTTGGTTGAGACAGTTCTCCATCCACCACCCATTGACTTATATTTTTTTGCTGCCCAGGCATTCGCATAAGCTGAAGGATAGACATCAAACTTAGCTTTAGCCTGCGATTTTGCCGAAGACCAAAGTCCCGGTTTTGTTGGTTTATTTACTTTTGCCATTTTTTAATCCCTTAGTCTTTGTAGAAAAAGTTTTTGAGTCTGCTTTTCCGTACATACTCTTTTTCATTTTTGGTACTGACCTTGTTCCATCGATGCTGGCATCTACGGTTTTGCCTGCGTTGTTGTAAACTGAAGTTTTACTTTTTTTTCTAGCCATTTTATTTACCTTTTTTGTTAATCTTCCTAAGAGTTTTTGCAAGGTTTGCTTGCTGAACAGTAAGTTTGCTATACTTTTCTGGATTTTTAGTCACAGCAGATACCATCCCAGCAACTGACTTGCCAGCCCTTTTTGCTTTAGCGGTAAAGGCACCAGGTCTTTTTATCGCACGTTGAATCCATTTTTTGTCTGGATTCTTTTTTGAGACCATATTACTTTCCTTTTTTCTTGGCAAGAATTGCTTTCTGAATAAAAGGAGGTAGTTTCTTTTGCTTTGCTGTTAAGCCTGATCCATTTTTTGCAGGGGCTGCCTTTTTGCCGGTCATTGCTTTGTTATTTTTTTTGTCATATGCCATTTTTATCTTCCTTTGTAATTGAAAATCGGGGACGATACACATATATAGTACCATCCCCGATTCTGTTTTTGAGTATAATTTACTCAGTTATCAGCCAATAACCTTACCTTTTGAATTTTTGATTGGTCTCTTGGCCATTTTCATCTGACCAGACGAAACTGAGTTTTTTGCTGCAGTAGCGCCTTTTGTTTCAATTTTTTTGCCCTTGCTATCTTTAATAGGTCTCTGACCCATCTTTGCTTGACCTGCGCTTACTGTTGGCTCTGGGGCTGATACGCCCTTGCCAGCTTTTGACATTTTCTTTGCCATTTTTTTCTCCTTGTTTTAATACTAGTATTATTTTCTTCGATGAGATTTTATATGCATATCAATCTTATCGTCGACTTTGTCCACCTGATCATCAACATGATCTATCTTAAAGTGTAAACTTATTATATCATCTTTTACGCCAACAATCATGTCGGTGACTGTATTATGATCTACCTTGTTTTCTGCCCTACCTTTTTGCACTAGGGCAACCAATACCGCTCCTACGGAAGCAATTGTTGCAACGATTACAGCTTCCATATTATGATCCTTTTACCCATTTTTTAGAAGATGATTGTGTTTTACTGGGACTCCACTTTACCCTATCCGCCCAGTACGCGGCAGACATTTTTCCTTTAGAAATATTTTTTGCGTGACGAGACTTAAAAGCTTTTCTTTGGCCAACTGTTTGATTTGTTTTTACGCCTTGTTGACCAAATCTAATTGTTTTTACCTGATCACCAGACTTGGCAACGACTATGTGAGATTTTGTAGGATGACTTGGGGTTCTTTTGGGTTGATTAAAGCCAGAAACTCCGGGCTCTTGCAAGTCTAGGATCTTTTTTTGCCATTGCTTTTTCCTTTTTTCTTTGTTTTTTTTGCGTTATTTAAAAAAACCCCATACATAACATTGCTGGAACCCATTTTCGGTTGTGTATTATATTTAAAGCCTCCAATTTTAATCATTTTTTTGAAGGGCATATTTATTCCTCGGGCTCTGGTTGGTTTTTTTCTTGATTTTCTGATTCATTTTCTTCGGGATTAGATTTTTTATTTTCAAGATTTGACCAATTATTTTTTGATACTTTTCGATATTTACCAAATGACATAGGGTACATAGTAACGCAAATGAGGTCCTCTTAAACTTTTGCAGAATAAAAGGACCTTCATTTTTGCAATGTATTATTCAGCTGTTTTTTTAGGTCTTCCCTTTTTCTTTGGAGCTCCTGAATCTGCTGCAGATGTCTTTGGTTTATCTGCTTTTGGCTTAGTAGGCACTTTAGTCTCTACGACCTTGGCAACCTTTTTGGCCTCTTTTGCAGCTGCTCCAGAAACATTAGTGACTGCTTCATCTACGGCTTTAGCTACTTCATTAACATCATTTGAAATCTTATCAATCAACGAATTAATAAATACGTCTTGACCAGACTTAACGTTTTTTCTTTTAGCTTTACCCAAAAGAGAAGTAATTTTTTTTGCTAGCTTTTTAATCATTTTAACCTCTTGTTTTAAAAGTTGAATTAATTCATTAAATATAATACAGGTTTTTTCTAGAAAATGCAAATTAAATACTATTTACCCTGTTGAGATTCTTTAATTAAAGTATATCTTTCGCCAGTTTCTCTGGAGACCATTGAAAAACCATCTACGGCAGCGGCCTTGACGGCCTCAGAAAGAGCCTCTCTATCTGATGGATCTATGTTAATCAATGGTATAGTAACGCCAGCATATACGTCAATATTTTCAAAGTTTCCTATGTTAATCTTTCTGTTTACACCACATATAAACACTGGATTTGTTGATATAGATATTTCTTGTGCCATTAAATTTATCACCTGTTCTATTGGGGAGTCTGTTGATTGTTCCTGTGCTGTTCTGGTTATCTTAGGCATTTTGCTCCTTAAGTATACCGATACATTTTAGCGTACTAGACACCTGTTCTTCAATCGACATATCAGATGTATCTACAACATAATTGGACATACTTGCTATGGTGCTAATTTGTTGTTCTGATTTATGAGACGATTGCTGATCAGTCATCGGTCTGCCATCTCTTTTCATTATTCTATCTAATAAAACCTCTTCTGTTGCGTCAAAGCAGACTATAATTCCGTTGGGCTGTTCCAGTATCTTCTGCGCCTCGTTTATAAATCTCACATCAGAAATTATAACAGCAAAGGGATCACGGGCCTCATCTTCAGATAGAGACTTTCTGTATGAAGAAAACATTTTATGTGATTTTGATATTGCCCACGTTGCAAAGCAATCTTCAAATCCATGTCTACAGATATCTCCTGCTTCCTGCATAAAACTTCTTGGCTTTATACCTTCCGGCTCTATTGGTAAATGGTAAAGTAAACTAACTTTTTCAACCAAAGTCTCATAAGATGGTATATTGCCTAGAGCGGATCCGCCATAAACCTCAAACAAAACTTCATGTATGGCATACAGCTGTCTATTCTTTGCGTTTGTTCCGCTAATGGTTCTTTTGATTGATGCAAGTTCGTATATGGGTAATGCATAAAAAATGTGGTCCCATTTTATCCCACCTATTGATACATCTATTGATCCTTTGGGAACTAAATTTTCTGCTACAGTAGTTTTTCCACTACCAGCTTTTCCTGCTAGTCCTAGAATTATTGGATAGTCTTCTTTGAAATTGTTAATCATAATAATATTATACCATCTACTTTTCTATTATGTTTTGTTTTCTTTCTTTTAGCTGATCCAAAAATTCGTTTGCCAGCATATCGGCCTCCCAAACAAACGATCTTGGTACCTGCAACACCCTAAATGGGTACTCTTCTTCTATGTCTTCTATAGTCATTAAAAGTGGTATTAAAGTAGCGTTTTTGCATCGCCATTTACCAGAAATGTGATTTGCAACCACTGCAGAATCTGTATAGATTATTGGATCCTTAAAGTCTGACATGGAGCAGATTAAAAGAGCGGCTATAACAGCTTCATACTCTGCTTCGTTATTGGTTCTTTGGCCCAAGCCTCTAGCAAACTGTGCGACTTTCCTTCTATTTTTGTAAACAACAACGGCGCAAGAAGCTTCTCCAATCTTTTTTTGCCCCTGACCCCTAGATGCTCCATCACAAAAAACTTCTATATTCATTTAATCTACCGCTATATCTTTTGGTATTCCAAGTTCAGTGGCTCTATCTGTTATTTTTTTGTGAATAGATTTGGATGAAACAATATATGTATACTGCAAAAGATATCTTTGCCCTTCATATACAACTTGCGCTGGAAAAGACAAGTCATCTTTAAGCGAAGAATAAAACTCTAAGTTAGACGTGACTGATTTGTAGTGACCTATATACATGTGTGCTCCCTAAAAAATGCTGTAATCTTTTTCTGCATAAAACCCTTTATCTTCACGAGCGCTAGCCACTTGCATGGACTGAACCTTGTCCATGAGTTTTCTTGCAGACTCTGATGATATTCTGGCCGATGTTTCCATTGATTCTATTAATTCAACCAATGCTTCTACCGCTGTTAGCGACTCATATTCTTTTTCTGCAGCAGCAATGGCAGAGGCTTCTCTCTCAGATTCGTTTCTGCCGATTCTGTTTGCCTTGTAAACTTTTTTATATCTACCCTCTAAAAGCTTTCTTTGAGCCCTAGCTATCCCGGCAAACCTAGCCACTCTTCCATATACATTAGAAGACCTAGCTACCAATGAAGCCAAGTCTTCTACCGTCAAATCAACATAGTTGGCGTCTGGAATTTCTATAAAATATCTATCTAAATCTTCAGACCTAGAAAATATTTTAACTATCTCTTGTAATTGAGGATTCAAAAAATTAAAAAGCCCATCAAGTGTTGATAAATCACTAATCATCAATGTCCTCTTTGTTTGTGTTAAAAAAAGCTAATAGTTTATAATCTTCCATATCTTGCTCTTCTAATATTGCCCTAAGTTTTACCTTTATTTTAGACAAATGTTCACGAACAGTATTTGGATGCTCAGTAATTCTAGCAGCTATTTCGGAAGATTTCTTGTTGTCTATATATTTCCACTTAAGAAGTTGCCTTTCTTGAACAGAAAGCTTATCAAAAGGTGGTTGAACCTCATCTCCAAGGACCCAAAATTCGTCTATTGCATTGTCAAAATGTTTATCTACAACAGCATAATTGATTGTGTCAATGTTAAATCCTTCAACTTGCTCTTCTGCGTTTTCGCTATTTTCGTCACCCGTATATAGCGGAAAAGATTTTCTTCCTAATTGATCAATTAAAAATGTGTCTACATTTTTTTTAAGAAGATAAAAAAAGTAACTGTATAAGAATGCACTAAAGGGGATTGGCCCTTTTTCTGAATCTCTTTTTTCATATCTTTGAACGCACTGAAGAAATGTGTATTGAACCGTCTGCCTAACTTCCTCTTCCGTGCAGTATCTTTTTGTCATGTAGCTTATTCCGCCTCATGCACTCATTCACATGCTTAAATCCTGCCTGATTCAATTTATTTTTCATTAAATTAAATCTAACAATTTTGTCTTTAACAAAAAGTGATACAAATCTCCTAATATCATAATCCGAGTAGCTATATTTTCCGGTAATACAGCATGCTGACATATTTAGTCAAAAAATTATTAAAAACTTTAAGTAATTCTGCTTTTGCGTCTTCATCTCCTGCTTTTGCCTTACGTATTAACTCCTGCATTTCGTTTTCTTCTAAAGAATAATATTGCTCCTTGTAGCTAGTCATGCTATTTTCCTTCCCAATAAGGTATTTTGTTTGAATAAAAATTTCTGATGTCTTCGTAGTAAACAACCTGCAGTATTCCGCAGTTCCGCAGCAAAGCTTTTTGCATTGTTGGAATACCTACTGCATATAAAGGTTAGTTTTTCAAATTCTTGTGGGTAATATCTTTTAAATCTCTTAAGTTTAATTTTACTTTTGTCGTCCAAATAGCCTTTTATCTCCAACCACTCATCTTGTTTTGGCAGATAAAAGTCTGGCGTATAACCTTTTGTTCCTCTTTTTATTGGAAAAGAAAAAACTTTAGGCTCAAATTCAAATTTAACTTCATACGCATTGTATATCCTCGCAACATTTGCCTCCCAATTAGATCTCATAACTATTCCTAAATCTTCCCTGTATCCTGATTTAGTATGCTTGTATGCGTTGCCTCTAGAGCTCTTGCTCTCCTCTTTAAGGATGACCATATCAATTGATTGGGACATAAGCTTTTTAAAATTTGGGTGCATTCTTTTTTTGCTTCTCGAAAAAAAATATTGCTCTGGAGTTGTCACTTCTGTTTTCATTGTGCTATCCTCATCTTCGTCAAAGACACCTATATTATACTTTATAATCAAACTAAAAACAAAACATAACCACAAAAAGTTGCCACCAAGGCAGAAAGGTGATAGAGTACCTATCATGAATACACTAGACACAATTATAAACAGCATGCGCCAGTCAATCAACGAGGATGTTATCGAGGATCTTACACAGCTCGGTTTCAACCACAACGACGCAGTTAAAATCGTCGTTGAATCAGACTTTGACCTGGTTGTTTCTGCCGAACAGGATCCTGTAGAGCAGTTCTGAGTTTAAACACTTATGATGCTTTAAAACCCCCTCCACTTATGTGGGGGGGGTTTTTAGATGTCTCTTTTCATTTTTTTAAGTCTTAGGGCTCCGACTCCGGCAAGCCCCGCTTTCAGCGTGATCGCAAAATGAACACATTCTCTCGTTAAAAGTCGCAGAAAAGTTTTGATCGTTAATTATTTTATCAATCTTTGATAACAAACTTACCTTAACTATCTCAAGATCTTCCTCTGTGTAGGTGTGAGATTTAACTCTATTTGTTCTTAAATAATGAAGTGAAGCGTTTATTGTTTTATCTGGGAAAAGATTTTTGGCTGCCAATGCGTATATTCCGTAGCTGAAGATTGCTTGGAATGTCTTTAAGGGCAACTTCTCTTTTGCCAGTTTTGTAATCTACAATATAAACATCATTATTTATAACGTCTACTCTATCTATGTATCCAATAATAGAATAGTTTCCTATAACAAAATTAAAACCAACTTCTTTTCCATACACATTAAATTTCTTATTTTTGTTAAGGTCAAAAAACTCTTCTACAATTTCGTCACCAACATCAACTAATTCTTTGGGAATCTTTCCAGCTGGATCGTAAGATAAAAGATTGTCTTTATATAACTTTTTCATCTGGCCTATGTCTAGATCGCTATCTTTTGATATGCAATCTTCCAGAACTGAGTGCACTATGTTGCCCAAGACTGCTGGTGCATTAAATCGCCTTGGTTCTTTTTTTATGTATGAAAAAAAATATTTTGAAGGACACATTTCGTATGTGTCTATTCTGGAGTAGCTAAATTCACTGAGTGTAAACTTTTGAAAATGATCTAGTTCTTCTATTGATTTTATTTTTAAAGTCATTCTTTTTTTGTCTCTATTACATTTCCATTTGCGTCATATTCTATTCCTGTTTCATCTATAATATGACCCGTCTTAATATTTTTAAACAATCCCTCACCAATAGCAACCCATCCGGTATTTCCTATTTCCATATAATCATCTTCAACGTATGGCCACATGCTCATCCTCAACTTTAATTATGCACTCGGAAAAATCTTCTATATTGCAATAGTAATTTAAAACTGCATAAAGATCCTGTAATTCTTTCTTAGTGCAGTAAAAACCAGCTATTCCTACTTGAACAAAAAACTTGGCGCCTATTAACTGTTCCTCTTGTTCGTACTCAACAAGCGCTATATTATTCTTGATTACTTTTCCAACTTCTTTCTTAACCATTTTTAGTCCTCATCTATAATTGTTATGGGATCCCAGTTTGGATCATTTAATTTTTCTCTCATATCTTTAACATAAGAGTCCCAATCTCTTTCATCTTGAGACTTTTTTTCATACTTTACCGTTCCCTTAAAGGGGTTTGTTTTAAATTTGGTAATTAATAATTTACCTTTTTTAGTTTTCCATCTAAGGTTTCCATTTTTGCAGTCGCAATAGTCATCAACGTCTGGATCTATTGTCCCCTCAGGATCAAACCTACCTGAGCACCCTTTGCATTTCGTATATCTACCTTTATCTTGGCATCTATTGCACGATGCGCAAAAAATCCAGCACGCTTTCTCTGTTGGGTTTTTGTATGTTCCTTTTATGGTCATGTCCTATCCTTTAATGCGTTCTCTAGTTTTTCTTTTAAGGTTATAGATGTTGTATTTTTGTATTTAAATGTTATGTTTTTATTTCCATCTTGAGTTTCTACAAAAACATAAGACCCACCATTTTTTGAATTAATTATATCATACAAATTACTAAAAGCAGACAAGGAAGTGTTCTTGTTTGCTTTTAAATAAATAGGTTTTCCGCCGGCAAAATTTGACAAGTCCATCTTTTCACAGTTGTTCATCACAATTTTTGTGGTTGAATTTTCTTCATCGCCGTCTTTTGCAACAGAACCAACAATCCTTATAACATCTCCATCAGCAAAAAAATCATCGGCGTAGTTTTTAGCTTCTCTGGGAAAAACTATTATTTCAATATCAGACGATATATCCTGCACATTAAACTTAAACATCTTCGCACCTTTTTTGGTTATAATTTTTTTTGCGCCTGAGACAACTCCGGCAACACAAACCCTATTGCCTTGATACATGTCTAAAACTTCCACTATTTCATTAGATATATTTTGAGATAACAAATCCCAGATTCCATCAACTGGATTTTTTGAAACATAAACTCCAAGTTCTTCTTTTTCTTTTTCAAGAATAGACAGTTCTGTTCTTCGTCCAAAATCGCTATCAAATGACCTGTCTATTAACTCATCAAAAGCACCTGCCTTAACAAGATGTTCAATCGTACTCTTTTTTAGAACAGAAGATCCAGTTCTTCTAAAAAAGTCATGCATAGAAATATAGGGCTTGCCGATATCTCTGCTGGAAATAATGGAATCGGACACAGAATACCCTATCCCGTTTACGGCAGAAAGGCCAAATATTATTGTTGATTCGTCTATGACACCAAAATCTTCCATTGATTTATTTATAGAAGGGGGCAGAACTTTTATTCCTCTTTTTCTGCAATCTGATAAGTACAGTGCCTGTTTCTCTTTGTTACCAACCACCGAACTCATTAAGGCTGCCATGTATTCAACTGTATAATTACTTTTCAGGTATGCCGTTATATATGAGATCATCGCATAGCTTGCAGCGTGAGCTCTATTGAAACCGTAGCCACCAAAATATTCTATTTCAGAATAAATTTTGTTTGCTTTTTGCTCTGTGATCCCCGATACTTGAATGCACCCAAGAACAAATTTTTGCCTAATAAGAGCTATCTTGTCTATTAGCTTTTTACCAATAACTTTTCTCAAGTCATCAGCTTCAGCTGAAGAAAACCCAGCTAATTCTCTAGCAACACCCAAAACATCTTCCTGATAAAGCATTACTCCCAGCGATGGCCCTAATACTTTTTCCAAACTAATATGATCATACTCTACTTTAGATCTTCCGTGTTTTCTGTCTATAAACAACTTATCCATTCCAGAACCCATAGGGCCTGGTCTGTGAAGCGATATTAGCGCCATTATGTCCTCAATGGTCTTAGGTTGAAGCTGAACCATCATCTCTCTCATGCTATTCGATTCAAGCTGGAAAACGCCTATAGCGTTGCCCTTACATAGTTCGTTATATGTTAACGAATCATCTAGTGGTATTGAATCAATATCTATGTGAATATCTCTGTGTTTTTTAACTAATTTTACACACTGATCTATAACACCAAGGTTCCTTAGTCCTAAAAAATCAATCTTTAAAAGACCGCATTGCTCTACCCTTCCCATGTCCCACTGCGTAACCACTGGGTTCTCAACGCCTTTTTGCATTATGGGCAGATACTCAACTAATGGACCCTTGGATATAACAATACCCGCTGCGTGGATTCCCGTTTGTCTAACTAGACCTTCAAGACCAAAGGCTGTATCAACTATCTTGCTTGAATCTTCATTTGATGAATACTCTTTATAAAATTCAGAAACCGTCATGCACTCTTTTAAAGATTTAGAAATACCTAACACTGGAGGAGGAACTAGCTTTGCTATTTTATCGCCAGAAACAAAATCATAACCAAGTGCTCTTGCAGCATCTCTAATTGACTGCCTTGCTCCAGTTCTGTTAAATGTGCAGATATGAGCTACCCTATCTGACCCATACTTTGACCTAGCATATTCGATTACCTTGTCTCTGTGCCTGTCATCAAAGTCTAGATCAATGTCTGGCATCGATTTTCTTCCCTCAACTAGAAAGCGCTCAAACATAAGACCAAACCTAATCGGGTCTAAGTTTGTGATATCAAATGCATATGACAAAACGCTTCCTGCAGCAGAGCCTCTTCCCCATCCGACTCTAATGTCATTATTTTTTGCCCACCTAACCAAGTCAGATACAACTAAAAAGTATTCTGGAAAACCCATATCCTTAACAACTTTGATCTCGTGTAGCGCTCTGTCTAATATATTTTGAGGGAGAGGATCTCCATACTTTAATTTTAGTCCTTCCCACGCCAATCTTTCAAAGTAATCTGTAGAAGACTCTTTTGTTGGAATGGGAAAGTTTGGGAAGTGTATTTGTCCAAACTTCAAATCAACTTCGACCATGTCATTCACGTACATGGTGTTTCTAAGAAAATTTTCGGTGAATCTAGATGACATGTCTTCATATGACTGAAGATAAAATTCATCGCCAGAGAAAGAAAACCTATCTGGAGTATTAATATTTGAGTTAGTTGCAACACAAAGCATTATGTCATGCGCTTTAGCGTCATGCCTATGCACGTAGTGGCAATCTCCTGTTGGAACTACTTTAGCTCCAATTTTTTCTGCTATTTCAATAAGCTGATTTGATATCTTTCTCTGTTCTGTTAAACCATGGTCTTGTATTTCAATAAAGTAGTTTTCTTTTCCGAACTATGTCCTGCATCTTTTTTGCAGAACTAAGAGCAAAGTTGTAATCATTTCTCAACAAAGCTTGAGATACTTCTCCATTTAAACAGCCAGAAAGAACTATAATGCCATCGGAATGTTCGGATATTAAATCATGATCTACTCTAGGTTTTACATAATAACCCTGAAGAAAAGACTTAGAAGACATTTTAATTATATTATGATAACCTTCATTATTCTTTGCAAGTATTGTTATGTGATAAGGCCCTCTTTGTTCCCACTCATTTTTAGCTGGGCCAGCTCTTTCTTCTTCGTCTCTATCAAATCTAGTTTTTCGAGCCTGATAAAACTCTGAACCAAGTATTGGTTTTACTCCGGCTGCTTTTCCGGCATCGTAAAAGTCCAGCCACGAGTGTATGTTTCCGTGGTCTGTTGTAGCAAGGCCGGACATCCCCAATGATTTAGCCCTAGAAAGATACTGCTCTATGTCACCATGCCCATCCAGCATTGAAAACACTGTATGGTTATGTAAGTTTGTCCAGTTTTTCACCCAACTCCTCGTTCTCTATCAGATTGATTCAAGGAATTATCTCTTGTTTCTCTATAAGTTATTATAACTACTCCGCCGCAATATTTACACGGCACAGCAGATCCCTCATGAGCAAAAGGATTTCTTTCCATATAGGACATTGGCTGATCAGACTTACATTCTGAGCACACGCCTATAACATCATCTGGATTGTTAACCATTTTCTTTTTCCTTTTTTATGTTTTTGTACGCAAATCTAAATGGAGAAGGTAAAGACTTTTCGCTTGTTTCCACAAAGCGATTGCCAACCTTGACCCATTTATTTTTAGCCTCTAAAGCACAGCTTCCGCATCCAACGCCAGCTGAATTAGCTCTATCACAAGTATATGGTCTTCCTCCTATGCCCATATTCCTTCTTTTTATCCAATCATTTATATGCGCAGACGATTTTTCAAAATTATAATCATAACAATTACTTAGTATTTCGTGCAGGAATTTAATTGAGTCTTCGGTATAGGTCAATATTGAGCACAAAAACAACCTAGCCTCATGCTCCAAGTTATGATTTTCAACAGCCTGATTGTACAGCCTTTGAATAGCTGGACACTTGGACATCAAATTGATCTTGTCAAAACACCTAGTCGACTCTTGCACTTCCCTAAAAACTTTTGATCCATACTTGTTGAAGTACTCTAATGGATCATCCTTTTTCTTTAAGCTTTCTTCCATTTCATAAGAATACTGCCTGTACCATTCATTGGCTTTATAGTCAAAGCTTTGTTCGCATACGGATATATTTTGCTTGTGCTTAGCGTAATCTAAAACTTCTGCAATGTCGCAATGTATATAATTTTTCAACTGGTACGGATTTAACAGAACTTTATACAGACCAGTTGATTGATGCTTTGAGTTTGGATATCTCCACATCCTTCTTTGATCGTAAACTGAAAAATCAATTGTAGAAAGATTTAACTTATCTTTCATATCACCTGCAATAAATCTATAAATTTTAGCCAATTGATTAGATGGATTAATGCCCAAAGATATCGGCTCACATTCTATGTGAAACCCTTTTTTCCCAGTAAAATAAACCAAAATAGATGACTTTGGAATAAACTGCACAAGGTATTCAAATAATTTCTTACATTCATCAAAAGCTAGGTTAATGTTTTCGCTGTCAAGGTCAAAATAGAGAGGACCAAACCTTAATGCTTTATCTAAATCTATTGAATTGTACGCAAAAACAGAAGTATAAATCCCTGTATTATCATTCTTTGCAGAATAATTTTCGATCTCATGCGATTCAAGTATGAGAGGCATTCCGTTTTGCTTATCTCTAATGACCCTGTTTAAAGAACTCACATACCTCGCGACCTCATAGTATTTCCATTGAGAAAGAAATTTGTTTTGCTCTAAATTAATCTTCATATAATTTAACTGTGTTTATGTTTTTTTCAGAACTCCATAAAATATTTTTTGAAAGACCTATTAAATTAGAAAAGTGAGTTCTATAGTATATAGATTCCTCTATATAATAGTCCATTTTTTTGATGGCAGTAAATCTTTTTAACAAACGTTCGTCTACTTCATCCATCTCGATTTATTTTCCATCTATCTTCTATTATATTGTCTCCGTCAACTATATAGTGTACCTTAGAAGCCAGGTTGTCTGCCAGATGAACTATCATATCCATGTAAGTAATTGGTATTGTTTCCGGAACAGGAGACCATGGCCCCAGGTGGCACCTAACCATTCTCAAGATTATTTGCACTACATCTTCAGACAGATATATGGTCGAGGACTCCGATTCTGAAGCATATTTTTTGTCTTCTTCTTGGCATCGTTTGACTAGTTTACCAACAGTATACGGATGCATCGGATCGTAATGAAACGAATCTTCTCCATCTATTTTTATACCCTTTGTTACATCATGCAAAAGGGCTGCGGCGATGATCATATCCAAATCCTCTTGAGGAAGAGAGTAAGATTCACTTATGATTTTTGCTGCGCGCACAACCCTTTTGGTGTGCAGCACGTTGCCACCCTCGTTGTGCTCGTCTGATGGATGATACTTCCCAGAAAAACTAGAGGGAATTACCCAAAAAGATTTAGACCTCAATAGTATTGATCTGACAAAAGACTTTATGCCTTCGTCAACAATAAGATTTATTTCATCTAATAAAGGTTTTAATATTTTATCTTCGTCATTTTTTGGAACAATCTTATTGTTATCCAAAAGTATTTCGTCTAGTATGTTTTTTGCCATTTTAACGTGAGCTTTCTTGTGCTTTATTAATATTCCATTTTGAACATGGAGAATCAAAAGGGCAGGACGCACAGTAGGAGATCATCCCTCTTTTGGGAAGAAAAAACTTTTCTTCTTTTAATTGATTACACCAAGCTTTTAAAACGTCTATGTCTTCTTTTTTTGTTTCAAATTCTGTAAAGTTACTTTTTGAATTTAACAAATCGTAATACCCAAACTTGGTTTTCTTAATTTTTTGTCCATATCTATTTGAGTATCCAAGATTTAAAATTGCAAAATCGGTTGTATATAAATATTCTTTTTTAAATTTAGTATTAAATACCCACTTAACAACATATATTGTTTCATTTAAACTATATATCAAATCAAAACTATCATAAATAGTTATTGGATTATTTATTGAAACAAAAAAATCTTCGTCTATAGCCATTGGTATGATTGCCGTATCGGCAAAATTTTCTATCACTCCCAACAAAGCTGCTGCAGCCTTTGTGGTGAGGCTAGCATTATTGCCGTAGGCGCTTTCATGCTGCTCTTGGGCAATGTCTTGTGCTGTCGTATTTTTTGGATACCACAACTTTTCCCACCTATTAAGAAGCGAGGCGTAGGATGGAGCAGCTCCAGATTGTTTTTTATAAAAATAAAAATTTACTATACTTTTTATAGTATTTTCAAATTTTTGAGAATATAAATCCCTACCCAATATTTTCTCGGGCAGTTGATCTACGTGTCTGTAATCATACAGTCTTGCACATATCTGAAAATCTTTTAGCTGTTTTGATGTTACTCTTTGCATTTTATATTATGACCATTCTGTCTGCTAGTTCGCGAAAATCAAAATCACTTTCGTGCTCGTAATCTTTTTTTGTTATTGCTTCGTATTCTTCATAAGTTTTGTTTTCATCTACATATTTCACCAAAGGAGAATCATAAACAAAAGTAGAGCCAGTAATTCTGTTTTTAGGAATTTGAAGCTGCATGATGCTGTCGTCCTCTGAGTCGTCTCCACTAATTAATTTTTTCTCAGTAATAAAAATTGTGACGGCGCACTTCTGCTGTATGGCGAGTGAGCCTCCGGTGTCTGACTGCTGTACCACTTCTCTCTTTTCTTTCATTCGATTTGAATTTTCTTGAGCAGTGATAATTAAAACACAATTCATATCTCTCGCAAGTTTTTCTAGCCTAACCATCATTTCCTCAAACTCACCCCATCTTGGTTTCCCCTTACCCCCTCTAGTAAACATGGACTGAATAGTGTCTATAACAACTACATCTGGCATTCTGTCTGTATCTCCGGTAATATCTCTCAGCCACCTCTCTAAGTCCTCAAAGTAAGGTGTTTCTGGATCATGGCGAACCATGAACCTATTCCCCCACTTATCTAGTCTGTCTCTAAATATAGATATATACTTTTTCTTTTCTTCTTCCGTCCATTTCGCTGACTCAGCGTAAACATTCTTTCCTATTATTTGAGTCATTAAAACTCTTTCCCAGTGAGATACAGCTTCTTCAAAATTTACATATAGAACTTTATAACCGCAGTCTGCCCAGTTGTTGACTAGGCATTTGGCAAAAGTGCTCTTACCCTTTCCGGAAGCAGCGATTATGGCGTGCACTGCGCCTTTAAAAAATCCACCCTCATCAGTATAGCCCATTGCTCTATTTAAAGACTTGTATTGCGTAGGTAAAAAATCTGGTATCTGTAAAAGATCCTCTGCGCGCCTTGCAATGTCATCTGCTGTCGTCACATTATCTAAAGGATTATAATTTAATTCATTTTCTAAATCTTTTATTTCGGAAGTCACTAAAGATATTCTTGCAAGATCCTTAGCATCCTTTTCCCCCTTTTGAGTTATAAGTATTTGAAGTTCCTGTAAATAATCTAATTGTTTTCTTTTATTAGCTTTGTGTTTTATTATTTTTGTAATAGATTCTGGCGTTGACAAAGTTAAAGACATCAAAATGTCCATCATTGTATCAACGCCAGAGACACCACCCAGGGCTAAATATATATCTGTTTCAGAGTCTAACCAAACCCTAAATGCAACTGGATCAACAATATCCAACTTTGTTGCATGACGATATGCAAGTATAGCCCTATAAAATTCATTAATGCCAGTGTGCCCATGTATAGTGCCCACAATATCTTCTGGCAAGAATGCATCAAAATACTCAATTGCCCCCTTTTGCCTCAAAGAAAGGGCAAATATTTGATATTCTAGCGGCATTTCTTTTTCTGCAGGCGCCTCACTAGCCTTAGTGTCTGTCATTCTTCTTGTTTTCTTTCATTTTATGATAATATTTTTTACGCTGCTCTGCGTTTTTCTTTTTTGCTGGACCATACAAAGGATTATCTTTTATGGTTTTTTTATTTTTTGGTTCCGCAGGAACGTTTGACTGTCTTATGGCTTCTATAATTCTATCATAAATTGACGCTTCCGTTAATGAATCGTTGTATCTAAAAATTATTAATGCTATTCCAAGTTCTGCGCACATCTGAGCTTTTTTATTATCTCTTATTTTTGCCTGCTCAAATTCATATTTAGAATCAAAAAATCTTTGAGTATAATAAAAATGTTGCCTACCGTGATATTCTGCTGCTATTTTATAGCGTGGGCAATAGACATCAAGCTTTAGCCTATCTCCTATGTGAAACTCGTTAAGGATTTTTTCCCCCGGTAAAAGCTTGCGCATTACAGAGGTGAGTATAGATTGACCCTTGGACATCTTTTTACGCTGATCTTTAACCCACGAAAGGCCAAGTTGATTAATTCTTTTATTTACGTACGCAGTTGTAAAGTTTAATTCTTTTGCTATTTCAGATATAGGCATACCAGTTTCAAACAACATATCTGTGAGAAACTCATCATCATCTTGATCTATCCCCCACTTTTTCATGTCTAACTGCTTCTTATTCTGTTTATTTTATCTGCAGCTCTGGCAACCGTTAAAGTTTTGCCCATATCTAATATGGACATATCAGTTTTCTCCCATATTTTTGAAGCAAGTGCTGAGCCAAACATAGGACAGTCCAGCACTGCTAAATCATATTCATTGGTGAATTCTGTTATTTGAGCGATAACTGAGTCTAACTTGTCATAAAAATCATTGTAGGGAACTGTAATGAAAGCAGAATCTTTTGAAAAGAATTTTCCTATATTTGATATACTTTGAAAAGAAACAACTAAAACATTTGTATTTTTGATATAATAATTCATGAAAATTTTAAATACATCTTTATTTTCATATATATAATTTTCTAAAAAAGCCGAGTCATAAAAATTTTTGTTTGACAGTCCAGCTTTATTAAGTTTATTTCTATGAGAATCAATAAACTCTAACTGAGCAGCTGCACAATAATTTGAATCCTGTATATTTAAACTGTTTGCCATTGATTGAACAAAGTTTCTTGGTGGTTTTTTTTCTCCTTTAATATCATTAAATACAGAAAAAAAAGATGATCTAGTATATGTGACAAAAGCAAATCTTTTTTTTCTTTCTAAAAGTTCTGTTACTTTTATTATAGTTTGTTTTGTATCATAGGTTTTCATTAGTGTTCCAATTCATTAGTACAGGGTTAGGGTCAATTATAGATTCTATATGTTGAATATTGTGAAACTCGCCTTTGTCTATCGACATGTATCTTTCATATTTAGCTGTCTTGTCTTCATCTTTAACATATCCTAAATGTTTCATTTTCAGATCTGAATGAATCCAATAATTTTTTCTTCTAATCATATCAACAACATAAGTAGGCTCTGATCCGCAGGCAAGTTTGCGGTCAAAGAATGTTCCACCTGATTGAAACCTAAATATTCTAGAACTATTGTTTGGTGTCCAAAGCTTATCAACCCTATATTGAGTAGGGTTCCACATGTGGTAAAACCTGACGTTGACAACGTCATATGCCGACTGCTTTAGAACATTTCTTAAAGACAGACCATCTTCGTGGAATAGCATTTCGTCGCAATCTATTGCAACAATCCAGTCATTTTGCTTTGCTACCTTTTCAAGATTACTCCACGCAACAGATCTGAGATGACCCTCATGCTTGGCAAATAGGCTTTCGCTTGTACTGAATACTTCTGCGTACTTGGCGGCTATTTCTGACGTGTTGTCATCGGAGCAGTCATCTGTAAATACAATTTTGTCAACCTGTTGAGATAGTCTTTCTAGAACGTCATGCAAAAATCTTTGTGATTCATTTTTACCGACCATTTGTGCAATTATCATATTATCTCCCATAATCTAACGGGGGTAAGCCGAATAACAGCTTACCCCCGTTAAACATTGCAAGTTTATCAGGCTGTAAGCTCTTCAATCTGCTCTCTCGCTTCAACAGAAGAGATTCTCTCAATATCTGTTGACTTAAAAAGAAGTTCGCCATCAACGTTACGACGGCCCATGGCCACCTTCTGCGCCTCAGCCTTATTATTTGCCTTTACTAGTGTAGTCGTAGTAACTGCAAAGTACTTGAACTTGTTTTCTGACATTTTGTTTTTCCTTTTTATTCTGTTGGATAATGAACTGCTATATATTCTATAGCATCTTGCAGATTGTCTGCAAGCTTTGTGGCCATATATTTCATATATGGTCGATTTTTATTCTGATTAGAACACATAATTATACTTGGTTGATTGTTCATTTTCGCCCAAGCCATTTCAAAGTCAGTTCCTATATATGCCCTATCTTCTAGCATGTATTCTACCAGCATTAAGTCTGATTTTTTTTGCATAAATAAATTTTTTTGAACAATTTCATCAGCGGTCATCTCAGGATCTTCTGGGATGGAGGTTGGATCATAGACCTTGTAGCCCAAAAACGATAAGGCTTTTGATGCGGATTCGCGCCATCCTATGGCGTAGTCTCCAACATGATCCATAGCTCCAGCTAAGTAAACAGAAATAGCCATACCTGCACTATTTGTCTTTCTTAAACTCTGTCCATGTTTTATCGCCAACACCGTAATATTCTTTTGCAAGTCCAGCTGCAACTATATCTGTATTTAAACAATTCCCATTATTATCCCAAACTTTTGCAAGAACTCGTCCATACTTTTCGTTTTTGTCAATAATTGTTTCTATTTTTACCCAGTTACCAGCTTTTTGCAGCCACTGATCAGTAAACTCTTTTGCAGCTAAACCTCGTTTTTTTTCCTCTATATTAGAAGTTCTGCTCTCGGGAGCATTTACCCCATATAAGCGCACCCTACCTTTTCTTAGTGTGTCAAAACCAAGGTCAATAACAATATCAAATGTATCGCCATCAACAACTTTTTTTACTTCTGCATTATAAATCCATGGATTTAATTTATCACTCATAATTAATCTCTTTCTATTCCGAAATGGTCGCACGCTTTTCTAAAAATTTCCCTAGACATAGGAAAGTATTTGTCTACGTGACTAATTCCTTCTCCAGGTTTTGGGCTTGACGCGTGCCAACTATGGCCTATTGATATAGATCCGTCATAAACTACATTATACCCTAAATGTCTGGCAAAATATGAACACCAAGTCTCTTCATAATAGTGTGGCGTTGGAAGAAATGCGCCTACTGCGTTTGGATATATTTGTTGATACTTTGAATTTGAAGTTAGGGCATTCCAAACGTCTCTTCTGACAAAATAGGCGGATCCGGATACTGTTACACATTCTATTTGATCTCTATATAGCTCATCTTCTAAATCAAATTCTCTCCATCCCCTATGTTTTGGAGCGGTATTTGTTCCAACTATTCCAGCGTGTGTTATTAAACTGTTTTCATCTCTTTGCTTGGGACCTAAGATATGAATATCTTCATTTTCTTGAAATATTTTTTGTATTTTTCTACAGTCTTCTGTAGTCATCCAAATGTCCCCATTTAAAATTCCAATTATTTCAGATCTAGAAGAGTGAGCCATCATATTTGCTGCTGCTGAGTAACCTATGTTTTTTCTTAGATACATTCTATCTATAGCGTATCTTTGTTCGTTCTCCCTTATCCATGGTATAAAATCGTCCGTAGAATTATTGTCGGTTATAAACAAGTTCCAATTTTTTTTGAGCGCGCCATTTGGACTTACAGCATCGTGATGCAGAGTGTCCAAAAGTCTCTGCAGCTGAGGTCTAGTATTGTGGTTGACCACACATAAATCAATCATTTATTTCGCCTATCATTAAAAGGTCTACTGGCATAATGGTCATGACTGTATCTAGTGCATCTTGAGAAGACAATCCCATGCCAATGTATTTTAGATATTTTTTTACGGCCAAACCGTAATCTTCAAAATAAAATTCTTTTAGCATATTGATGTGTTTTCTGTCTGAGGCAGAAACTGATCTGGGAAAGTTGTTATTGTATTTCATGTAAATTCTTCCAGCTGCATAGCCAAGTGCGACTCCGCACATTATAAAAATAATATCACCATTCTTCTTCATCGCTATCCTCAGGATTAAAATAAGTTTGAAATATTGCGTAGTTTATTTCTTCTGACACTTGAAGCCAAGAAAGTCTTTCCTCTTCTGTTAAACTTTGTCCTGACATTTCCCTGTACAATTCTGATATATGCTGAAGCGTTTCTAAATTTGCAACATATATTGCTTGTCCTGGTAGTATTTTTACGTTTACTTTCTTTTTTAAGTTTTGTTTCTTACTCATTTTCATTTTTTTTCTTTTTTATTTCTGCGGTTATGATCTCCTCTTTTGGAACTTCATAAACACATAGGCTTTTTTGATCCGGCTCAAAAGTTATAAACAATATTTTTTTTTGGTCCAAAGAATATCCTTCTGGTGGAGCAGATTCTAGCGCTATCTTCTTGGAAGCGCAACCGTATACTTGACTTAATCCTTCATAAACAACAACATAATTTAATTTTCCAGCTGCCATGATTGTATCCTACCAAATGTCTTTATTTATTAATAAAATTTAAAGTATGGCTATTACTCCAGCCAAAAGTCCCAACAAAAGCGATAATGCTATTGACAGATAGGTCGTAGCTGTACTCTTTCTGGATTGCGCTAACATGTGTAAACTGATGCACCAATTAATCGATATGCAGAAAACCAATACAAAAAGAATATTGTATATCATAATAACCCTTCAGAAACAAGAGACTTAAAAGATATAGGAAACAATGGTTGTGTTAGCTGTTTTACGGCATTTGCATATGCCTGAATTTCTACCTGAGAATCCTCTGATAATCTTTGATTTAAGAACAACGCAACAGACTGCAATGAACAAGACCATCTATAGACAACATACATACCATATGCACAAAGGAATAATCTTGCCTGCTCTGCTGCAATACCACTTTCCATTGCCATATTGTACAGTGCCTCACCTTTTTCTGCGTGCTGCACCAACTGCTGCGTCAGTGTAGATCCAATAAAAGGATCTGCTATACCTTGAGAACCTTGTTTTTTGTCTTCAGGGGCAAGACGCCATTGTTCCATAGTTGGAAAATAAAACTCCGGCTCCATTGTAACATATCTTCTTGAAGATTCGTTCCAAGAATCCATTGTATGATCTGATCCAACGACATATTTCCAGTGCTGCCTAGCCACCATTAATGGAGCTTTAAACTCATATGTTATAAAAGCGTGTCTGAATGGTGACATGTGATTTTCTCTTGCAAGAAAGTCAATTAACCTTGCATCTTTTACAGAAAATTCTTTTGACTCTTTTGCAAAAGAGGCTCTAGCGGCATTTGCTACCGACAAATCACTGCCCATATGATCAACCACCCTAACATAACCCTTGTCTAAAACATTGACTGTGTCACTATTTTGGCTATTCATCTTCTTCAGTATCCTCTTGTTCGTGTTCGTCTTCTTCAGTAATAGCATACATTATATCATCGTTCTTAGACATGTGAGTAAAAAAATTTTCTGACGCTTGATACAAATAAGACAGTAAATCTTCCCACTCTTTTGTGGGGATAAAAGATGGACCAAAGTTACATCTATATATTAAAGAATTTACAGACAAAAGACTATCCATTAAAGACTCTTGAATTAATAAAAGATTTTTTGTATCAAAAATTGCTTCTTCTTTATTCGTATCTTCTATGGAAGCAGAGCTCATTAATTCATCAAACATTTTATTGATGTCATCTTCTTCAAATCCTTGCACAGTTAACTCTTTTGATTATCTTTTAAAAATTTTATCTCACAAGAATCTGTGGTGCAGTAAGACTCGCCTATCGCATCAACAGCTAGTCCCGCGTATACTCCCGATAAATCTATTGGAAAGAGTTTTGTAGATCCTTCCTGGTTATACTCCTCTTCGGTTATTTGAGTATACGGCATTTGTGGGTAAGTTTGATTTCCTTGAGGAAGGAAAGAAACAGTTTTCAACTGCCCATCATACATATGCAGAACCGTACCAACATGCTGCTGCTCTGTTTCTGCGTCAAAAGATACAGTAACAGAAACAGAATTGTCTGACCAATATCTTTGTGCAGCAGCTGCTAAAGCAATTTTTTCAAATATAGTTACGTCTTTTTCTGATCTTTTCGCATTGGATTTTATTGGGAAGTAAACTACTGATGTAGTATCGGGAGACTCAGAAGCTGGCTCTACCCTATAGTTTGCCATCCTAAACAAAGGTAACATTGGGTCGTCATTTGAAAACCTAATCGTTCTATTAAAAAACTGTCCACCCGGAGTCCAGTGAACGCCAGGTGATTCTCCTGCCAAAATAGAAACTGTGCCAGAAGGTTTTACTGTTGTCATTTTAATAGACTCACGAACTCCAAGCCATTCTGAGTATATATTGTCATATCTCTGTATTGTTTTATATCCCTCATCCATCCACTCACGTAGAACTGGCATTCCGTTATTGTCGGCAAAGTCTGCAACACCTGACATTGAGGCACCTATTCTTCTATTTCTTTGCATGATGGCGTTTGTTTCTTCCCAGTGTGTTGGAAGAAGCGTTACTGTCTTAGCATACAGGTACGCAAATTTTAAAGTTCTTCTATAATCATCTAAGGATTCGTGTCTTCCTAGGTATGTTTCTACCAACGTGCAGCACTCGTAGGACTCGAGAGACTGCTCTGCGCATGGGTTAAACCCCGCGACTCTGTGATCCTTATTATTTAATCCATCTGCTAGTCTTCCATATTTACGAGACATGTCCATCCAAATCACTCCCGGCTCACCGTTTCTAGCAATCCCGTCAACAATTGGAGAAAGATCTTGACCAACAAAAACCTCAACTGAATTATTTGACATCCATCCCCAACCTGGATTTTCTGAATCATATGAATTTCTTTCTGGAAAGACTTCTGCGTTCTTTAAATTAAGAAACTCTTCATCGTCGATTCTACCAATTAGAAGTTCTGCTGATCTTCTTACGTTTCCAGACACAACACATACACCAATTAGGTTTCCTATGTCTGCTATGTCCTTTCTAGTAAGCTTTTCTCCGTTGCGATTATTGAATATTCTTCTGATTGATTCATGTAGTTTTATCAGTGGGGCTGGACCAGAAGCTGTTCCACCAAAAGTTTTAATTGGAGAGCCCAATGGCCTAATCTGACTATAGTCAAAAGAAACAATATTTTGATCTGGCTTTAAATATGAATTTATTAAAGAAATTGCGGAGTCTCTCCAGCCCTCTCTGCTGTCTTCAATAACCTCTGTAACCTCTCCTCTATTTGGGGAATAGATAATAAAATCTTTATCAGCACCCTTATCGTCAAAGCCCACCCCTACTCCAAGCATAGATGCTTCCATTAAGAATCCAAATGGTTTTGCAGGATTAAGCTTAGTCATTTCAGATGTAGAAACAAACGCGCAGTTCTGCAGTGCTGCAGAGTTTTTTTGTACGTTTACAATTTGAGTACCCATCATCCACAGTCCGCGACCAGGAGGTGTCCATTTTAGATTAAATAATCTATCAAAAGCTTCTTTTGCCGACGCTTGAGCCTTTGCGTCATTCCACGGAAGTCTATTTTTTTTGCAGTGATCTTTTTGAAGAGAGTATGTTCCATTGATAACTCTCTCGCACACATCAACCCAAGTCTCTTTTGTCCCATCTTCTTTAATCCTAGAATAGGTTCTAAGAAATGTTATTTCTCCAACCGAATTACCGCCTGCATCTGTGTATCCAAAAGGTGGTTTTTTAGATCTGTATTGCTCTACAAAATCATCAGTTAACCTAAAAGAGTACATTAACAAACTTTTACTTGCTACGGGGGCTAATAGCTCTGTTGCGGTGGTTTCTGTAGTCATCTATTTCTCCTTATTTATTTGTTAACGTCTTAATATATTTTGGATTTGTTTTTGATATTTCAGCTTTTTTAATCTTTAAAACTTGATCAACTGAATAAACTTTGTATATTTCTTTTTCTATAAAATAACCGCTTCTCCAGTTTAGCACCCTGTCAGTGTTCAAACTGTAATTTGAGAATATATTACAGATGACTGCGCCACCATATATCTTGACTAAATTTTTTATCTTTTCTACAGCTTCGTTCTTTTTTTCTTCAGAGGAAAAACTTTCCCTATTAAGTTTTTCATATAGCCAATTATATGCCTGTCTTGTAAGTGGAGACATGTCAATCTGCTCAAATATTCCTAATGATAATATTTTTTTTCTATTATTTTCTATTTCTAAGTCTTTTTTTACAATTTCCCTTAGGGTTTGAAACCAATCTCGTTCATTGTATTGTGGCCACCCAGAAACCCAAAAAAGCAAAACGTGCTTCTCTTCTGGTATTGGAGATTTGTTTATTATCGGAGAAAGGCAGGCACAAGCTACAGACTTTTTTACGAATTCTTTTGCCTTCTGTTCGTCTCCAAGCTTTTTCTTTTGGACAGACCAAAGCTGAGAAATTTTTTCTTTCCAATCCGCTTCACCCAAATATATGTTAAGATACTTTTCTGCTAAATCAAAAGACATAATCCCCTCCGAGACCATTGCCTCTGCAGATTGTATAGACATAATTAATCCTCTTTATCTTTATCAAAAGATATAAAACTACTTCTAAAAAACAGATTCCCGCCCATTCCTGGAGCGGGAATCCATCAAATGATGCAATAGATTATATCACCTTATTGTGAGTTCTGTTGTATAAATTTTCTTCTTCTGACCTGCTTCTCCATTAAAAGGTGAGCTGTAATTAACGTCCAACAAGCTATTGGAAATATGCTTTTTTTAATGTCTTCTGTTGATCTCCAAAAATACCTAGTTAATGTTTCTGCTTTTTTTGTTTTTATGGCGTAAGCATCGTATGCAACCACAATAGACATTAGAGCCATCCAACCATATATTCCAGAAGTTCTCTCGTCCTTGTCTAGGACTATGGGGCTAGAGTAATAATTATAGAGCCTTTGAAGAGGCAACGCCTTTCCACTCTTGAACTTTGTATCTTCCATAATCTCCTGCTGTATTTGCCTGGCCGTAACCCGAAGTAAAAACTTTAGAGCTTTCAGTGCCTTTATGTTCTTCGGGTATAAAATAACCAAATGAATTTGCAGCACCGGATGAGTCGGTTCTTGTCCAAGTATGGCCAACATTTGTAAGGGTCTGCGCTGAAGCTAGCCCAGCAAATCTATAGGCCCTGTGCTTGTATTCATTTTGTCTTTCCTCGTGACCATAACCCGATGGGAAGGCTCTTACTGCAGTAAGTCCTTTGTACTCCATTGGGCGAAACCTTGCTCCGTCATATGTGGCTGTTCCATCTGGGAATGTACCAGAAAGTGGATGAACATAAAGCGTAGTGCCATTAAACAATTGTGACATGAACACATCGCCGGGGTGATAACCTGTCCCTGGGGTATGTGCGTTATCGGGAAAGCCGCCTAGTAAATGACTAGTGTTGTAAAGCGGATAGAAAGAATATGTTCCCGTACCCTTTGCCTTGCCTGTCATTGTAGAGTATGGGTTAACCATATCGTTGGTGTTTACGCCTCTTAAAACTGGTCTTGGACCAACGTAAAAAGTAGTCATTTTTCTCTCCTTATAAAGATATTATGTCAATATAGTAAAACAATTTTAGGGTTTTCGCAGGAAAACTATAAGTTATAATCGGCCTGAACTATGATGTCTGATGCAATTAAAGGTATTTTATTGTCCAGCATGTTAAGGGTCAGCTCAATATAGACTGAGCTTGATGCACCGGTGTTTGAATTGGGGGTATAGGTAGACCCATTGGGGTAAAAAACCCTATAGCTAGAAGCTTGAGAAACTAGCGATTGGGAAATGTTGTATATTTTTATAGAGACATTGGTTATCTCGTTGATTGTTTTGCCGCTTGGTGCATTAAACTTGATAAACGTCTTACCAGTTGGTAGAAATTTTTCATATCTGACATCAAGATTTGATAACCCATATGTGTAAACATACTGATTGTTTTCTACGATATAATTTTTTTGTCTCAACAATATTCTTATTGCCGTGATCGGCACCTCAGCAAAAAGGAAATTAAGTGGTCCTGCATTTTGAATTATGTCAGATCCTGATGTTGTCCAACCCCCGGGTGCCACTTTCCCTAGCGCATCATATTGTCCGTCATAGAATCCAGGATTTACAGGAACGTATACATCTTTGTCTGTCATGGTTGGATTTAATTTAGTCGTGTATTCCACCTTTACTACATCGACCCCACTTGCTGGGAAAGGCGTTAATCTAATATTGTTTGACAAAGTGCTGCCCACAGAGCCTGATGGTATTTTTAAATACAAATAAGTACTAACGCCCAGTGGATTTGGGGAATTCAATATTACATTTCTTCTCCATATTTTATCTGGCTGATCAAGAAGCGCGTTTTGTACTGGAGTAGTATCTATCACCGCACCAGTTGTGTCCCCACCAGAAAGTGAATTATCTATTTTTGTTTCCAAAAAATCAGGTATGACCTGGCCATGCACTGGATTTATAAACTTAATTTTAGAATATGAAGATCCAGAAACAACGGGAAGCGTCAGCTGATTATAGTACTCATTATATTCTAGGGATAGGCTTGCCGGTATGGCGTACGACGTATTGACAAAAGGCGTCATGTCAATTTGGGACTTTGAATATAAAGACATCTGGTTCGTATTTTGACTTTCAATTGCCCTAACTCTGTCAAGCAAATCTTGAATTGCAGCTGATAAAAACAAATTTTCTTTTATAACTCTCTCTATTATTTCAGACATTTTCTTATCCAAAACACCGTATTTATTGTATAGATAAACCAAGTCGGAATAATTTTGCTCTATTCTTGTATTAAAATCAGTGCTGGATATTGGACCATGGTATTGCTGTAGTTTTTTTTCTGTATATATAAACTCTGACACTTTATTCCTTCTTTGCTATTAGGTCTTCAATTATTCTTACTTTTTCTTGTATTAGAGAAAGTTTTGACGAATTTATTGCGTATGTATTAAAAGAAACTTCATCTAAATAGTACGGAGTTGACGAACCAAAAGTATAATCCATAGTATCTCTATCAAAATTTATATAATTAAAATATATAGTTGCATCTAAATCGGTTTCATCAAAGGTGTTTGGCGTTGCCAAACTGTAGTTTGAAGCATACTTTTTATGCAGTTGATTAATTTCAAATAATAAATCTTCTGCTTTACTATCAAGTTTGGCGCAGTCCACAACGAATTGATCATAGTACAAGTTTAATACATGCGAAGGAATTGGTCCCAAATATGGAATTCTCTGCCTAGACATGTTCGGCTCATAGACGATTTCTCTTTTGTTTTGTTCTGAATAACTTTTTGCCATGATATACTAGTGCCTTAATTTGAGCTTGTAAGAATTAATGGCTGGACTAGAGTAAGCTGTTTGACCCCTTGATAAGTCTATTCTAACTCTTAATCCAAGAACTCCATTATCTAAATTTTGAAGATAATACACTATACTGCCGCTTGAAATTTCTTTTTCTCTTCTGTAAACTATTTCTTTATTATTTTCCCAAGTTATAACAGAAAAAACATTATCTTGATTAGAATGCATTGTTCTTAAATCCTCTATTTTGACCTGGAAAAGATAATTTTGGAAAGGCATTAAACCGACTTCTTGAGACAATGACATGCCCTCCATCAAAGATATTGATCCCTGAAAACTAGAGGCACTTGTTCCTGTTGTAGAATTGTTTATTACAATATCTATTGAGTTCTGGCCCCTCCTAAAGTTCCAGGTAATTGAGGCGAACATTGCTCCCGACTCTACAGTCGTAAGTAATCTTCCGTTTAAATATATATCTACATTCCAATATTGAGCTTCAGAAGTTTTTAAAAATCTGTTGGTATACGTTGCGTCTGTTTGTGCGTATACATTAGTCGACAAATAAACACTTCCTGCAGGGATGCTGTTGCCAGTAAAAAATACGTCAGTAGAACCTATGTCAGATTCACTCGTTGTGACGACAACATCTTTTCTATATCCAGATGTTATTTCCTGCCAGGCAGAAAATGATAATGTTGTCCCTGCAACATGCTGAACTTTTATTTGTTTTGACTTTACATTTTCTAAAATATATGGAGAAATTGGCTCAATACCAGATGGAAACTTAGCTAATCTATATAAATTAAATCCATAGTTAGAGTAATCAGATTGATAATAATAGTTTTGAATTGGGTTACTGTAATCTGCTGTTCTTGGAATCCTAATAAAGTTTGTTGATGTTGGAATAATTGAATTATTTATTTTGTCGACAATTTCCATTGCCTTCATTGTTGCCCCATTAAATCTAATAATATTTTCAGAATTTGACGAAGATCTACTTGAAGGTGCTATCTCTGTCCAGTTTAGTTGATTTACGTCAGATTCTGATGCATTGTCTTGCGCTATGTAATATCTCACAGAACAGCCGGCAGGTATTTGTTCCTGCGCCTCTAGCATAACTGCATCCACCATCATGTTTTTATTTTTGCCATCCACCACCTGAACAGGTTTGCTTATGTATGTAGCTGAAGAATCATAATAGGGAGCAGATATAACTAATTCATCAATTGTAAAGTCATATACGTATAATTTATTTTGAGAGTTGTCTGTTAAAACTTGATCCGGTTCTATTTTTGAAAAAAATATATCAATTTTGCTAGTTACTTTTGGCTCAAAATTGAAAGAAAACACATCGTAGTCTAACGAACCTTTTTTGGAAAAAAATAATGAGTTGTCCGCATTTTCTCTGTCATTCACAATTACGGATGTGTCAACCTGTTTTCTTGAAATCAATCTACCTTCTATGTTTGAAACGCCCACATTCCCAATGCTATCTATCGGCACGCTTATTCTAAGTGTGCAGTTGCCGATTGTACTCGATTTATAACCGACTGTTTGATCTTGCCCCACATAATTCCAATTGGAATTGTTTAATCCATTAAAAACATTAGAAAAATCAACCCCCTGCCTTAGATCTACTCTTTCTCCATCAAAAAACACTGCAACTTCTACGGCAGTGGCTCTGCTTAATATGTTCCCAACATAATCAAATAGTCCGGATGTAATTTTTGGAAGAGTAACTTTTCTAGTTTCGGTGTCAACAACAGCAGTGGTATTGTCTATGTCAGTTGATTCTAAATTGTTGAACGCGTTTGTTACACTGTAATAAAAGCCATCTGTATTATTGAGAGAAAATAAATAATCATCTACTTTTGTTTCTACTTCTGCTCTTGTGTTTCTTAAATTTTCTAATCTAAACTTGTAAGCTGAAATTATGGCATAAAGGGCTTCAACATCTTCACTGTAAGAATCATAAATAACATCTATATTAAACATCAAGGTCGCCATTATCTTATTCAATGTGTTGTAATCTATTTTGGAAAAAGCGTTGAGATCTCCGTACGGAACAATCACAGGATTTCCTGGTTTATTAACAGAAAAATACTGACCAAACAAAACATCTATATCGTTATAGCTTGGTTTATCTCCAATTGCGTGATATATTTTAAACAATATATCAATTAATCTTTTCTTTTGTATGTTTTCTATACTCATTGTTTAAATCTTACTCCCAATTTATACTGACTTAACTCAGGACTTAAATTGCCGCTTCTGCTTTTTTTCATAATGGCTCTGAATCTTATGGATTTAATCGGATTTGGCACTTCGGGATAATTGTAGTAGGCTATTTGTGGCAGCATGCTTGACGACGGTATGTTTTGATTAAAGGCCACTATCTCCGGCACTCCCACAAAGTTTCTTTGTATCGGCGATATTTGTATCCACTTAATGCCATCGTCTACACTTATGTAGTAATCGATTGATGTTGAATCATCATCTGTCGCCGGCACTCTATCTTCAACCTCAAGGCTTACAAGGTCAACATTTTCTTTTACATAAAATGGTTTTGATATAATTTCTGCTTTATCAGAAAATAATTCTTTTCCGACAAATATATCTCTAATGCCTATACTGGCTCTTTTTGCTCTTAATTTTTCATATTTTCTCTTTAAAAATACTTGCTCTGTTTCTACTTTTGGAGCGGTTATGGATATTGTGTCTATTGTTAAATTTGTTGTTGACGCCAATGCATACAATGGCATGCAGACAACTGTTACTGCAGGGCTTGTTCCCGCTGCAACTTGGTTGGCACTGATGTCAACAACAGTAAAAGAAGTTGAATTGATCACAGTGGCAACTTGGTATATTTCGTTAAACTCAACGGTTGCTGATCTTATTGTTCCACTTAGAAAAATGCGATCTCCAGCTGCAAGATTATGGTTCTCTGCACAAGAAATAGTGAGCGTGTGTTGATAGCCACCAGTGACCGCAGTTCCAGCATCAATACCAATTGTTGATAAGTCTACTTTTTTAAGGCTAAGTGTTTCATTTTCTGCCAAAAATACACATGGTGATTTTGTGGGATCGGCTGTAATCTCCGATTTTATTGAGTTGACTACTCCAGTCGTAACATTTATGGATGGTACGTTTCTAAACACATAATATTCCTTACCCATAAAGGTTTGTTTTCTTTCGTAAAAACAAAAAACATCTGTGGCTTTTGTTAACTTTAATCTATTATTCTGAACAGGTGTATTTACAGAATAAGAAAGATCTACCCTAACAGAATCGGCTGTTAAAGACTTAATTGAATTAGGTCTTTCAATCGATGGAATTATTGAATTTTTGTTCCACCTTAAGGAGCCCTGCACGTAGCCAGGTGGCATGTCCTGTTCTGGGGCAAATCTACTTTGATTTCTCCACTTAGGAGAATTTTGAGTAGAGTTTAAATATGTTTCAGAAGCATAAGGCTCCCAATATATATTTTTAATTAACACATCATTAAATAAATCTTGTTCAAAAGTAATGTAAATTTTATTTGCGGTTACTTCTTCAAATCTAAAAATTCCTTTATTGTATGAGTAATTATTATAGTTGCCTATTGTAGATCCGGATATATCTGCACCAATATACACGGGATTTCCTTGAATAACCTGGAACAATCTATTGGTTACTGTGTTATACAATTGAATAGACGTAACTTTTATATTTTTAATTCTTGCATTTAAACCAACTTCGTCATAGCCAAAAAATGGAATTATTGAAAGATAGTTAACCTTTTCCCCAGATGACTTTACTGAGTTAAGTTCAACTGTTAGTTTAAGTGGCTTTGTGTGATCAAAGCTTGACCATTCAACTTCATTATTACCGCTTATATACCTAAACTCATAAGAGGGTCTAGTGACTGAAGATTGATTTTTGTCCAAACTAATCGCTTCGTATTCATAATAGGACACCGGGCTTTGGTCTATCATTTTTGTTGGATCATTTTTAACTGTTAAAGAATCTTTTTGAAACAAAAAAGGATCTTGCACATTGTTTAATGTACCTTCAGAAAACAAAAAGCTACATCCAGCTAAGCCATTAGAAATTCCAAACGGATTGGTGTTTTGATCTGAATTAAAGTTATTATAATTTTGATTATAAACAACAACGCGAGAATTCCATTTTGATCTCCCTTTTAGTGGCAACGTTGCAACTCCAGCAGAAACATCACACACGTTAATACCCTTAGTTTTAGATACATCTATTAAATCCATATTATTTAACAAGTCACCTAAATATGATATATTATTGGAGGAACTGCTAGAGTACATCTCTAGTGCAGCTATTTTAGATCTTATTCTTGCAACAGAAGATTTTTCTGATTCTATTTCTTGATTCAAAATATTAAAAGAATTTATGTAATTTGCGGTAAGAGAGTCTAATTGATTTGTTATGATATTGACATCTGCGCCAATAGCTGCCACCATTTTATTAAATCTCGCAGAAGACGGTATATCACCTGTGTTTATTAAATCAAGTTCGGCTAGGGGAGAGCCAACAATAGCCCTTATTATTGCCAGCATTTCCGCATAGGCCGCATCAAATTCTTTAGGTGTAACATTTTGATTACTAACATAGCCGTCAACGAACTTCTGTATAATAGCTATTATTTGAGAGTAGGCTAGAGAATCAGTTGATAATTGTGCCATATTTAATCCTTAAGAATTTGTTTTTCTAAATATATTATCATATCTTATAAATTTATTTGTCATAGAATCTTCTTTAAATCCTGAAAACTTAAAAATCAATCTATCTAAAGATGAATTTTCCATCGTTGGAGTAAGAGATCTTAGAATAACCCTATATCTAAATATATCTGGGAGATATTGATACATAACTCTAAATGATTTTGTGGGGTTTTTATTGAAAATAATTGTTTTATCATAATGAACAAAATAAATTGAACTTGTGTCATTGGGGAAAATAGGAAGACTATTGTCATTCAAGAGATAATTAGTTAAGTTAATGGCCGTTGTGTTATCGTCAAAAATAACTTTCACTGGAGAATAAGAAGAATAATCGTAATTACCAAAAGACGTATTAGAGCTTGTTATCGTTCCCATATAAGAGTTATAGTTCCCCCCTACCAACTTGGATCGGTCAATGTAGGGACATTTAGAAAGCTGCGCAGAAAGATCATAATTTACCTTATTAAAGTACTCTCCAGACTGACCATTTGAAGAGGCCATAGATAAAACCGGACTCGCCAAATTTGCAGAAAATAATTGAATTTCTTTAGCGGCAGATATATTTGATGGACTATAGCGCGCCACATAAATCGAGTTAGCCTGTGCTACTCTTGAGGCCAATGTTACCGTAGATCCAGACACAGCAAACTGATTACTTGGCATTATTAATCCATCTTTATAGATTGTTACAGATTCTGTAAGTGGCGGAAATCTTAGCGACGCAGTATTATTTGATCCAAAAATTAATAGTTCAGAATCAATTTGGTTCGAATCATAAGGCATTATGGGTTTCCAATCATTTTCGCTTGATGGACTTTCCTTCACACTAACACTTAATTCAATAGAGGTTGAGGCCAAATAGCTGCTTAAATTGGTTCCAATATTGTTATCAACCGTATTCCATAAAGCCTTGACAGACATTGGTCTTGCGTTTAACGGCAATCTTTTGCTTACGAAAAAAGCTCTACGACTATTATTTTGCATTGCCTGAGTAGACATAACAGATATATTCTTTATGGAAAACATATACTCATACATATCTTTTGACTCTATGTTGTTCATTATTTGAGTTGCATCACTTCTATTGGGCGACAACGTATTATTGCCGACAAAATGTCCGTTGTTATCAAAGTTGTTTGAGTCGCCAACTGGAATTATTCCACCAGACAAATAGGAATTAACAGATTTAATTGTAGACCTTAAAGTCGAATCCACATAAGTTGATGGATTCAAAGACCTAACTTTTGATCCTAAACTAAAAGAAACTACAGAAAAAACAATATTGTTAATAACATCAAAGTTTTTAAATCTATTGTAGTCGTCTATGTCGGAAGGTCTAGATTCTCTTTTATCCATTTTCAATATGGTAACCTGGTCTTTGTTTTTTTTCGTTGGATAATACTTTGTATAATTGTATGAATGAATATTTTTATTTTTTAATACAAAATCCCTATTAAAATCTTTTAAGAAAAAGTTAAAAACATAGTCTTGAAGTGTGTCATGTTTTTGTTTTCTTTCAGCTCTTAATTTTTTAACTATATAGTTAATCATTTTAGAATTTATTTCAGATTGTTGTGCTGGTAATTTTGTTCTTTTATATTTTTTTTGCTTAAAGAAAAGTATAAATTCTTGTATTTCTTGTTCTGGAAAATTAATATCTATATTTTTATTTGAAAATACGGCATCAGTCATTAGTGGAACATAATTATTTTGATTAGACGACGCGTTGTTGGTATTGGCTTGACCACTACGTAAGACCGCTTGAGTTAGGGAAAGCCCGCTTCCAACGTTTGGGGAGATTCTTATGCGAGAGGCTCGTACGGGAGAAAATAATTCAACACGAACTGCTACCTCTGCTCCACTCGAAGTGGTAGAAGAATTCTTAAAAGAATAATATTCTGTCCTAGAAAATATTGAATCATTTATTATAGAGGGACTTTTGATTGTTAGGTTCCAAGAGTTGTTTGAGTCTCCGGTAATAGAGTTTTCCACTCCTGTATCACTTGATATAATATGATCAGAAAAATTAGTCTTATAAGAAATAGATTTTATATTGCTTTTAGAAATTGGAACAAAAAGTTCTTCTATATTTTGAGAAAATTTTAGAGTACCAGTAAATGAATCTACGTAACTTTTTTCTCTTTCAGCAAAATTTACATTATTTCTATCTGTAATTGTTAAATCAAATCCTTGATCATATTTATAATAATTTTGATCATTATCAAAATTTTCTATAAAATTAATATTATATAAATCATCTTCTCCGCGATATAAAAGAGTAATTATTGATATAGGAATTTAAATATTCAATATCTCTTTCTATTTTTTCAATCTCTCCACCAAAAATATTTGCCATACCAGACGCTAACAGCGACAAGGTAGAAGATATTGTATACAAAGACTTGACTCTTAACTCAAGATCTCTAAACAAATCAACTAAAACTTCTCTCTGAAATTCAGACAAAGGAGACACAAATACCGGTATATAATCAGATGCTTTTGTCAAAGAAGAAGTTTTTTCAATCAATCTTCCTAATTCTTCTTTTTCCAACAAAGATTGTTTTAATACAGAATAAATACTTTTGCGAAAAGATCCGCCAAAAGACATTACATAATTGCCGAGGTCATTAATCATTATCTATCGATCTCCAATCAATCCCATCCAGGTCTTGTATATCAAAGCTTACGCCAGCTGTTATATTATTGCGGACTATATTGTAAACTTCTTGCTTTGAAGAAAAATTGTTCATTACTTCTCTCGGAATTTGAACTACAACATATCCACCATTTGGATGAAGGTATGCTTTTCCTGTGTACAAATCTGCATAAGAACCAATATCTTTATTTTCTTCAAATATTCTGCCAATATCAACCTTGCTGGACAGCCCGCCACCCCTCAGTCTCATATCTTCCACTTTAACATTACTGAAGTCGTACTTATTATTTATCAATATAGTAGCGATATGTAAGGCAAGTGGGTTATAAGAATTAGAACTGATTTTAAAAATGTTAGAATCATTAGTGTATTGAATGGCTCCTTGTGCAACAAACTCATTTATAACTGACGAATTTGTCCCTGACATTTGTTCGCATTTTAATGGAAGTATATACAGAAATATCGGCCTGTTTGTCTTTGGTGCACTGTATGGATTTATGGGAAGAAGTTGTCCGTCTATTTGGTGGATCATTATGTTTGATGTCTTAATTGTGTAGCTAACTTGAATATCTTTTGATTCAAGTGGAACTATTTCTTTTTTGAATTTTATTAAACCAGTATGTTTATCAAAACTTTTTATTTCTTTTCTAGAAACTTCTACCCACGTGTCGTTATTTTTCTTCAAATACACCTTAATCCACGGAACTATTGGACTTGCATCAGTGTATTGGTTCTGACCAGAACTGGGTACTTGATACGTTTTATCATACTGCTCCTGTACACAATGTATCTGTCCATGTCTTAAAGCAATCTCGTTATCAGAAACAATCTTTGGATTTTCGTCATATACATCATAGTAGCCAAAACCAAAAATTGATGAATAAGGCGTTTTAATTTTAGTTGTATCGTAGTAGCACTTTAAATTCTGACCCCTGTACTCTTTCAACCAATTGGTAAAGTTATATGCAGCAGGTATCGTAATCTGCTTAACAAACTTACCAGGAGTAAGATTAACATACCATGTATCAAACTTGGTTAAAGTTGAAGGAGGCGCACTAACTGCTATTTTTGGTCTGCTAATTACCTTTACGGAATAAACTGGACATATGTATCTGGTTGGTTTATTCAATTGTACCAATTGAGAATTTCTCAATGATTCACCAACTATATTATTAATGGTTTGTTGGTTCATGTCTGCATCGTATACGTTAAGACCTATATAAATATTTGCAGGACCTTTCTGCACAAACTCAGCGTAGGTTATTTTTCTACCAAGAAAAGTTCTTTGGCCTGAAGACGGATTTATGTACAAGAATTGCCAGTCAAGACCATATGGGGCAGGATTTGCTTCCCCCCATAAAAGGTTAATAAAACCAAATCCAAATATTGTGTTGGAACTTGTGTTTTGATAGCTAGCAAAATTTGGAAAACCAGCTGGAGTGCCATTGCTATTAACCAATACAACTAGACCATCTTTCGCATTTATCGTCAATTTTATATTTTGCCTGCTTGCAATATTGTCGGCATCGGCGATGTAGTAATTTTCCACGTTTACTTGAGGAAAAGCTTCTGTTGAATTGTACTGTATTCCATTCGTTGTTTTAACTACATAAAGATTTGGCCTTCCATCTACTTTTGTTATGGAAAAATCAGATATGCTAGCATCAGAAAATGTATTTGCCGATATTATTTGTGCTCTTGATATTGGAATTGTCCCAACGTTGTTCAAGTTTAAGCCTAAATTTTGAGATAGTGGATCTAATGTTATTGCGATATTGCCATCACCAGAATATGATTCTGCAAAAGAATAGTTTAAATTTAATTTATTTTTTCTCTCTATTTCAGAACTAGGAATAGTATGATTTATTTGTTTTTTTACGCCATTGCTTGAAGCTTCAAAGGATATATTTGTTATTTGAATTGACTCAATAGAACTTGTTCCTGCTAGCAAAGTATTTACACTTGCAAAGTCTATTGCTTTTTGTTCAGAAGATTCTATTTCTGTATATCCAGATATTTTTCCTGTTGCAACTCCCTGAAATCTAGAAGAGCCTCCCAATTCTGGCGGGGTATACGTTCCATCGGAAGATATGGCAAATTGAATATCAGATACAGAAAACCCTTCGGCATTCGGTCCATATTTTTGTGCCAACAATTTTCTACCCTTAATTGTAATCATCGCATATTTGATATTTTCTACCCCTTGATAAGTGTCAAAATTAATTGTGTGAGATGAATTCGGTGCTATTTCTGTATCTCCCATAATTCCTGTTTCATACTGCGCATTTGGTATCTTTGCATTTGCGCCTAGCTGAGTATAAAAAGCGTTTACATTAAAGTCTTGTTTATACAAAAATACAGATTCAAAAACTGCTGGCCAAGAACCAGTTGAGATGGTTATACCATGAATTTTTTGTCCGCTTGCCACTTGAGGTATTTTAACAATAAAATTATCAACAATTTCAGTTGGACCAGGTACGCCTGTAAAACTTATTCTTCTGTACTCTCTTCCTGGAACTCCCACATTTGCTATATCCGAATATTTAACGGCTGCCTTGATGTATTTTTGTACACCTTCTGGCGCTTCTTTTATTTTTTCGTTATAAAGATCAGTATTATTCTTCAATAAAGACAACCAATATGTAGCCAAAACAGATTTAGTTTCAGAATCAACAAGTGCATCAATAAAACTAAGATTTTTGCTTTTTTGAAACGACATAATTGCATTGGCTGTTGCCTTGTCATATTCTCCATTTATTGTTAATTTATATTGTTGATCTAACAGTGTATATTGAATATATTTAACAAAATCTTTTGAGTATCCATTGCGATATGTTTTTATTGAAGATGATCTTGTTACACTTGTTGCAGTAACTCTTGCTGGAGATGAGCCAGAAGATATTGTTCGGGTTGCTTCATGAATTGCAGGGTATGCTTTAGTGAATTCATCAGCGATAAAATCACCTTGTGTAACAGATAGGTACCCGATCGGTGGTCGCCGGTTGACGACTTTTACCAAGCTTGTCATCTAAAAGCTTGAGCAGCCATTTATGAAATATTATACTTAGGCTTTCCGGTTCTCCACCTGTCCAAATTAATTTTCTCCAGAACGCGTTTGGTGTAAATTTACCATTAATATTCAAATCGCCAGTTTCATAAGACCCATCAGCCATTCTTGCTTTAATTATATTTGCTTTTATGGTTGCTGAAGGAATTGCTGTTCCTTTATTTGTTGTTTGGGTATTTGTTACCGTAACTTGTGTTCCAGTTGTTGACCCAGATGATGTTGTTGCAGAATCTTTGCCATAAAAATATTCGTCCCATCTATTGCCCACATCAATGTCTCCGGTGTAGTGAAAATTGTTTTGAGGATAGGAGGTGTCGTCATAATCAAGAGATCTTATATCTGTCCTAGAAAATATTCTACTAGGATACTTGTAGTTGTGAAATCTAGAAAATGTTTTTGCAATTTGTATTTTATTTTCTGCGGAGTGTGCTACCGAATAATTTGTCCTTGAAAGAGATCCGCTAATTCCGCCCTTCGAGATTATATATGCTCCGAAATCGGCACTGCCTCCAACGATACTGGTAAACGGAACACTCCATTCTATTTTATACCTGTGAATAGTTTTTGTAACTTCAGAAATAGAAACTTGCGTTCTTAGTGTGAAGCTATAATCTTGAGCAACTTGACTGCCTGGCAAATAATCGTTAGGGGTGTTTATATTCGATCCTATTCGCTCCTGGTATTCAGAGGTGTTGGTAACTATAAACGGATAAGAATAGTCACCTAGATTTAACTCAACTGAATTAACACTTGATATGGCCTCTAGGGCTACTGCAGATCCGCTTATTATTTGATTTTTTGCAGCGGTTGAAATTTTAAACATAGAGTTTTGAAGCGGTACTTGACCTATAAGAGTTTCATTTCCGTTGACTATATCTTCGTTAATATTATTGAAATTTAAAAACTCAACATTTCTGTTTGTGCACTCAAGATAAAACTCAACATTGCTACAATCTTGGTTAATTATATTCTGTGCATCCCCACCATTTGGGGTTGTCTCAAAATCTGCCCTGAATAACTGTTCAACAGAATAGCTTATTTGTCTGCAGAATTTAGAAGTGCTTGATCCTATTGGCGTTCTAAACGCAAAATGATATGTTTCAATTTCCGTTGGTGTCAATACTGTTACTTGATTGTTTCTTAATTGACCATTTATTGTCCAAGAATTTCTCCAAGGAGAAACATTCCATAATATTGTAGATTCTTGACTAGTATTATTAATCGAATAATTATTTACTTTTGTTTTACTGGTGTCGGCAATTATGTTATAAAACAATTTACTCGGCCCAGTAACAACATCTGACCTGACAGATCCAGGGGGTAAAATGTTGGTCTGACCATTATTAGTAGTTTGTGTTCCGTCAGTTGCAAAAACATCATTTAGTATTTGAAAAAATGGACATGCGGTTACTGTTAACGAAGCTGGATAAAGGTTGCCTGTAGGATTTGTCCTTTTAACTATTACATGATTTTCTCCTTGTCTGACGATAGAAGTTGACCTAGATTGTGCAGAAATTTCTCCAACAAAAACTGGTATTGGTATTATAGCGTTGTTGTTTAATGGTTCTTTTCTCTTTCCTGTAACATTATTCGCAGTGTTTGCTTGAGTTTCCTGATAGGAAGAAAGACTAAAAGAACCCATTTGTGTGTCGCCATTTACGTAGGTTGAGTCTATCGTTATGTATCCAGAGTTTGAACTTTGTATAGAAAAATTAAAACCAAAACTTGTTAAAGAACTTAAAGATAATTGAGAAAAATCAATCATTATAGAAACATTTTGAGAAAGAATTGATTCTACGTTTGCAATTTGCTGTTCTGTTATAGGTCTTGTTGGCGTCCAAATTAATAAATCATAAGAAGAAAATGATGCCTGCATGTTGTCAATATCAACTAGCCAATAATTTTTTTGAGATTTGTTATACTGATTACTGGCATTGGGATTGTTAAATAAATATTTTTGAATATTAAAAGGTCCTGTTTCCAAATTCGCAAAAACATACGCATTTTTTACTTGATCTACAGAACCAGAATATAACACTCCAACATTCAAAAAGGGTCTTTCATCTGATGAATAAACATTTCTTGTTCTAGAAAAGTTGTAGGTAATTTTTGCCAATAAGCGCCAATTAAAACTTTGAAAAGTTCTAGGATCTTGTATCGCTTTTTTGGGAGTATATATTTTCCATCCATCATTGTTTATTCTAGTTCTTAATAAATTATTTTCCTTGTAAGAAAACAATTGTGTTGAATAAACTCTTTTATCCTTAGAGCTTGGATCTATAACTTCAGATTCCTCTGCAACATAATTGTAGTATGGTACCGTATTTATTTTTTCTTTATAACCAAAATGAGGATTAAACGGTATTCTGTCTTCATCCATTTCATATTTATCATATACAAGATACAGATTTTGCGGATCTACAGAATCAAATAAAACTATTATTCTATATAGGTCTTCGGTTTGATATGTATATCCTGACAATTGATTTCTACTTGAGTTGTTTGTATATCTTTCAAGCATAATTTTATACTTTAAATTTTTATTTTCTTTTCCAGAATTATCTACAATTCTAATATTGTATTGAGCTGGAGTCCTTAGATAAGAAGATCTTTCTAGCCCTGCATATTCTGAAACCGTGGACGGAATTAGGGCAAAATTTGTGCTGATATATATGCTGTGGCAAAAGGATTGTTGTTCAAATTCATTCACCCTGCCAGTAAAATTATAGTTTAATTGCTCATTATCAAATCTTAATATATTATTACTGATTGATACAGATGAATTATGAACAATTGGCGATCCAATTAGTTGGCCAAGCTCTGGATTATTACTGGCATGCCTTAAAACACCAAACTCATCAGCGTACATCATCGTATCCGCCTCAGTTGCATAGCCAGACGGTATATTCTCTGGAATAATACCAGCTAAATCTATAACTCCTAAGTGCTCTTTCGGAGTGACTTCTTCAGAAGAGAAATAACCGAAGATTTACTGCATCACTGGGCAAGTTATAGCCCTTTTTTACTGCCGGTTCGTTTCCGGTTACAGTCTTGTTCTCAAATGCTTTCACAAGTTATTCCTCTTCATAATCTGGATATGTATCTGAGTACTCAATCACGTAAGGAGTAGCGCCCAAAATGCCCATTTGATATTGCGTATACTTAGTTATGGGATACCAGCTCGGCAAGTTCCAACTTGGGGTCGCACTTGCACTATAGTAAGGTTCTTCTGTTAAAGTGTTGACTTTAAAAGCTTTAACATCAGCGTAGTGGGCTTTTGCTGTATTTAAATTAAGGTTTGGCTGCAGTATCGGTTCGCCCAAGGAAGATTGCAAAGAATCATATTTTTCATACCAATAAACTATGTCTCCACCAACGGTAGTCGGATTGGCATTGGTGATTTGAGAAAACTCTGTTTCTACAGAAACAAACCAGTAGCCCGGAGTGGCATCGTCTTGAGCAGTAAATGGGCCAATATTAAATAAACCTTGATTATCTGCAACCTTGTGCCCTTTATTTTTGGAAGAACCAGGTTCATTTGAATCAAGCGCATATGCTAAATCAAATGTGTCTGGCAGGCTTCTTCCCTTTCTCCAATATACAACAGTATTGGGCACTGTGTTTCCAATTATGTTTACATATTGAATGCCATCAGCTACAATTATTTTCTTATCCACTTCTGCGGAAATTCTTTCCAGCAATGAATAATCTGGCTTAACCAAATATTCAACGGTTGCCGTCGCATTGATTTGGTCTTGTATATACAGGTAACTATCCTCTTCATAGGGAACACTTGATCCGACATATCTTATTAGGGATCTTGCGTAACCCTCTATGTCTGTCGTGAAGCTGCTTGGTGTTGCAGAGATGTTTGAACCAGAAATGCTATAGCTGATATATGGTTTTGGATTATTGTTAATGTCTTTTGAAAAAACATTAAGAACCATCAGATCTTTTTGATCTGCGAGGATTTGCTTTGGAGAAAGAATGTAATCAAAATTATCATAAGGATATTGATTGTGAGATAAGTACAAGAACCCTTCGTCTACTAAGCTATAAAGTGGGTTTAATTTAGTTTCTTTCAGCTCATAGTCTTCATCGTATATAGATGATTCATAAGTTATATAACTATCGTAAGCAGAGCTTGGTGTACTAAGTAGGGTTATTTTGCTTCTGTAGCTATTGTCTGTTGAATTAAAATATTGATTATCAACATTGAAGCTATTGTTAACTCTGTATGTAACTTTATACTCTCTGCCTATTATTAATGGCTTTGTTTCGGGATAGGAAACAAATGATATTTTGTTTGAACTAAAGTTCTCTCCAGAGAGTAAAACTTTTCCAGTGTAAGTATCCGTTACCGTTACGTCCAATATATCTGAATAAGCCGTATATAAGTTGTATCCATCTTTTGTGGTAAGGTACTCGTAGTTATGATATGCATATAAAGACGGAGTAGCTTCGTCATAAAAAGAAACTTGCGTATAATTTATTGTTGAGCCCATTGAGTCTACAACGTTTAGTATTATTGGAGAACCTTTTCTTGCAGTTTGATTTAACACTATTTCATATTCGTCAGAAGATATTTCTGTTTCTGGTTTTGCATAAATAAATCTTTCTTCATCTTGATAATACCATCCACTCTTTAGAGATGGATATATATAGTTAACTGAATCAAGATTATACCTAGCATTTACAGGTAGACCGTTTACTCTATACTGTTTAGTATTCTCATCATAATAGTTAAGAGAAACGTTATCATTTAGTATGTTAGTGTTTACAATGTTTTCATTGTCTATAAAGTTATAGTTAGTCCATATTTCGACTTCATCATATTCGTGTATTGGTTCAACTCCAGTAAAGTATAGTTGTTGCGATTCTGCATAGGCTTCTAGTCCAAAGTCTTCTCTTTCTAGGTCAAACCAATTTATAACATTAACATTTCTTGAATCTAACAAATCTTTATTTGTATTTGGAGATGCATGGACCACTCCATTTTCTGACAAATAAAAATCATACTCGTTAATTGAGTCTGCGCTGAACTGCTCCCATATTGGGTAGCTAAAAGGATAATGCTCACCGTCGTTTGAGCTAAAGACTATATAATCTGGTGTTGAATTGTACGGGAACTTTGCTTTTGTAAAATAATAGTTAACAGTTGAACCAACTGTGTCTGCATACGATTCGTGTTGATCTGGTGTTGAAAAGTTAGGATTTATATAAGAAATGTAAATGTTGGGAGATGATCCAACAAATGTATTTACATCCAGATCCTTATTTAGGGCTATTCCACCATAGAAATTATTTACATCAAGACCAGGAGCAAGTTCATAGGAACCAACAACTATATTTTCTATATGAACATATTGCGGAGAAACACCAACAGGAATTGCAAAGTTTCTCAATATATCCGATGGAGTTATAACAATAGAGGATTTTTTATGAGAAACTGTTGGCTTGTTGATTATAGTGTATTCTCCATGGCTTCTAACTTTTGGAGTTATAACAGTTCTGTATTTTAATGCATCGTATATATTTGAATTTATTTTTATTTGTGCGGATGCGTAAGTTGCCCCTGTAAAAGACTTTACTACGGTATCGGAGCTTGCAGATGCAACAGGTCCCGAAGAAAATCCGACCCAAGCATGGCTTCCAGTGTTTCCAAAACTGTTTTTAGAAAGAATATATTTAATTGTTGCTTCCTGTACTGCAAAAAGGGGAATCTGTGTCAATAAATACGACTCAGTTGCTGATGGGCTAATATTATTTCGATAAGGAGTTGCTGATGCATCCGTTGAATAAAAAACAAATTCATTTGATGAAAGATTTGAAGCAGTAAACAGGTCTTTGATTATAAATTCTGGAGAAGAAGAAGAATCTGGGCCATGTGTATTTCTTACGTAATGTTGGGCAACTGCTTTGTAAACTGTATTTGCCGGAATATACCCATGTGCATTTAGCTTTAGGTAAATCTCATAATCAATAGTTGCATACTGATGATCGTAATAGCCTTCGACATATGACACATAGCTGTCATAAGCAAATTGAATTGGCTCATAATTGTCCTCTGAGTAGGAATCATATTTATATCCGTGAGCCCTTAGAGAAAATGTATATTTTTGTGTTTCTGGAGAAATATAATCTAAAATAATCTTTGCATCGTCAAAATCTCCAATGCCGTATTGATAAGAAGCTGTTGCTATAGGTGTTGCGTCTGCATATTGAGGAATTCTAGAAACACCTTCGTTTTTTAATCCTGCATAATCCCAGTATGCTTCATTCCATTTTATGTATCCATAATTAGAGGGAAATCTTTTATTTAAATCCTCTACTAAATCAAAGAAACTTTTTTTAGGATTTCCTTCGCTTGTGAAATATTTTTCGTCTTGAATCAAGTCTGATATTTCTAAAACTTCAGGAGTCGCTCCTGGATAATTTGAATTTGGAGTAGCGTTATAAGCGCTCCAAATATCCAACTCTCTTCTTAGTGTTCTTTTTAATCCTTCAACATTTATATCTGGTGGGTTAAAATATACGTCTAATATTCTTGATCTAAATCTTTCATTACTCTCAAGATACAATCTCTGAAGACCAACCTTTAGACCAAATTCATCAAAACTGTTAAATGCCTGTATTGGAATCTGATTATGAGATTGAGTGTCAACATAAAGAGTCGTATATTTTCTTACGGTAAACAACTCAGATGTTAAATGATTATAATAAAAAACAAACTCATTTTCAGTGTGCTGTAGCAGTTCAGATTGAGAACTTACTCGAGATAGTTCAACTCCATTACCATAAACTTTAACAAAACCTGCTGCAACCGGTAAACTTACATACGCCCAAGCTATTTCATTTAGATCCGCAGATGATATATAGGAGTTTAGTTCAATGTTGGAAACCATCGCATCGATGTCATCGAGCGGTTCTGCTATTAATGAGTTAAAAAATTTACCAGCAACAGTGCCTGGTGTAGCTAGGTCTGGTGTAGTTTTCTCTATTGAATCTGCATATATTTTTGTCCATCCAGGAAACCTTGATAAAATACTTCTTGTGTGATCTGTTATTACAGGAACGGTGATGTCCTCAATGTTTACCTGCACAAGAAGCAAAAACAAAGACTCTGATAAGTCTGATTCTGATTCAAAAGTAACTTCAAATTTACAATACCTAGATACATTCCTTAAAAACAAAACAGTAACGTTTTGCTCAACGCTTGCTATTTCTCTCCAGTCTGAATCAATTGCACTATTTATCTCATTAGACGTAATTTTAATAGAAAGTTTTGGATTTTCTGTACCCGGAAGATTTGTGAACGCATGTTTATAACCGGATTATGTCTATGCTACTTGAAGTATCTACAAATCTATACAAAGAATCAAAAAATGTCGGTGCGATAACTCTATAAGGAGTTGAACTATTCGTAGTTGAATAGAAAAAATATTCGTCTTCTAAAGCATCATAATCAAAAACATAATACTGACCATAATCTTCGTCTTGAATTATTTCGCCATAATCAGTAACTGTAATGGCTTTACTGATCGTCGGTGTTGCATTGTTTTTTGCAGAAAGTCCAGTAAAAGTAAAATTGTCTAATAAATTATTTCCATAAGGAGATTTTTTTGTTGAGTAATTGGTGTAAAACTTATTGGCATACAGGTCTATAGAAGAACTAGTCCATTTGTTTCCTGCAATGGAAAAATCTTCGTTTCTTAAAGCTAAAAAATAAGTTCTCATTTACTACTTGACTCTCCTACACTTCATCAAGCCATATTGAATACTCCGAAGTAACACCTTTATTTGGATGAACAAACATTAGATGCTGGCAAGGTCTACTCATTGAGTGAAAATATTCCTGCGCATATGTATTGTAGCTTTCTGGCGATCCAGAAACCCTCAAAATTGTGCTACCTATTGTCATCTTAAATTGCTGATGATAATGACCCATGAAAACATCATCAAATCTTTCTGGAATCGCACCATCTTTCCAGCCCATTATTTTCTTATAGTAACTGTTTACTAAACTTGGCGACGGCATTTGGTCACCATGAATCAATAAAGTTCCATAATCACCAATGTAGTCAACTGCATACCAGTTTCTTTCCCCCTTGCCTTCAGGAATATTGAAACTTATGCGATCTTCAGACTCAAAAATGAGCTGACATATTTTGTAAAGCAGCCTATCCATATTTGTTTCTGGATCGTGTTGCTTACGAGCTCTGCCACCTACGGCACCATGATTTCCTATAACCGCAGTAACGTGTACATGCTGAAAACTTGCCAACATTTTTTGGAAGAACGTACTTAAAATTCTTGGACCATTAACTCCAACCTGACGATAAATTCCAGAGTCAATTAAATGACTTTGCCCTGGAAATATTTCTTCGCCCTCAACAATGTCCCCAAGGATCCAAACATGTAGATTATTCACTGGATGATGAGCTCTTTGAATCTCAGCAATTTCTAGCAGTTTGTCAGCGTAAATTTCTATTCTTTTCTCTAAAACTTCCGAATTATAATCAGGAGTTAGCTTCCCCAACTGCCAATCTGACAAGACGGCAACTGCTGTTTCTGGCAAGCCAAAAGATTGATTCAAGTTTGGCTTTGGAATCTTTGATAAATTAAACGCACTAAAAGAATCATATGCAGCTTGATAAACCATATTTGAGGCTTCTTGTCTTATGTTTTTATACTTATCAACAAGGCGTGCCAATCTTTTGTTTTCGGATCTTAAAAAATCTACAGTAGAAGTGTGAACACCCATAGAATCTAGCGTTGTGGAGCTGGAGGATAAATCGAAATCGTTGTCATCTTTTTCTAAAACTTCTGAATAATCACTGTAAATAAAATCATCTTCATCTACAACACTAAAGTACTTCAGAGCTTCCCTTGCAGAGACTTCTTTTACACTAGTCGAATCTGCAAGCATATTTCCTGCAACATCTTTTCCACCGTCAGTAATTGAACGAGCGTTAGCCATATTACTGGCCTTGACTATTTGAGTTTTAGTGATTAAGTACATTTTTTCTGCCATTATAACTTCCTTTAAAAAAATATTAAGATATTATAACAGAAAAAATAGAAACCGTTCCTGCTATCATATATTCTTTATCAGAATTTATTCTAAAAGTTCCTTTTGGTATTTCTTGCCCATTTGCGCTAACGCTTAATATGTTTACGGATTTAATAAAATCAGAAGACGATCTTATTTGTGACTCTAAGTCTCCAAATGTAATAGTGCTGCCTATGGTCATTGAGTTCAAATATCTTTTTACAAACAAAGACGCCTGTGTTTCAACAGCAGCAGCAACGGCTTGGCTAAGCCCACTCGGTATAATTATATTCCCAACAACATTAACTGGCACTCTATCTGCTATTCTAATATTTAATTTTATTCCTACTGGTTTTTTTGTAGAAAGATTTTCAAGAATTGTTCTGACAAAACCGCCATCTATTCTTTGAGATTCTGGAACAATAATAATGTCACAAGATCCCAAACCGTAAGAAGATTCCCTTACTCTCACATCTCTAACTCCCTGTAATCCAAGTGCATTTAGTCTTAGGGATTCATTTGTTCCATAAGTAGATGTTTTCAAAGATTTGCTTATTCTTAATCTGTATAAATCGTCTGATTCCATGTTCATCATTGAATGAACCTCTTTTGGATTTATGCAGAATACAAGAGTTCCGTCAATTGAAACGTGATTGTGCTTTGTAAGCGTTCCGGCAGCAGCGGTAAAATCATTCCCTTCAAAATTTGGAACTACCCTACCAAAAACCCTTGTTGTGCCAGCTAATATTGTAACACTATCAACTAATTTGTATGCATACTGTTGCGTTGAAAAAGATGTTACATCATTAAAAACAAGAACATCTTTGGTTATGGTTATGTCTGATGCCTGAGGTGTAGATATATAGAATTCTATGTTATAGCTTGCTCTCTCCTGCTCTGCTTCTTGCGCTATAGATCTTCTTCTTACCGCATAAAGTTCGCCTATGAGGTCAAGCGCTCTGCCTTTTGCTGTCGATAAACTCGTTTGATCTATGCTAAACTTGAGCGCTTGATATAAGTCTCCTGCTTCAACGGCGACTGCTTCTGCAAACGCTCTAGCTATGGCTCCTGGATGTACTGCAGTTATGGGAGAATTTTTTTTCAAAGACTCCATCATTTGATTCAAAATTTGACTTTTTGTTTTACTGTAAGATATGGGCATTTTTGCTCCTATTTAAAGTTCTTGTGTTACAGAAAGAGTTATCGGCTGCGCAGAATTATCCAAAATATGCACGTCAAATCTTATAGATGTTGCAGAAGTGGGAATTGCTTCAATGGATATATTTCTTCCGGCAAATATTCCGCCCCCTTGTTGAGTCTTCTAATGACGCTCTTACTATTCTTTTTCCTATTTCGCCAGTTGCTATAGCTTGAGGCATGCCGTATAGCATGGATAGGTCGCATCCCAATTGTGGATAGGCTTGAAAATCTCCAGTTTCAGTCATTAATCTAATATAAATTTGTTGAACATCTTTTGCTGCAGAATCAGACACAATCGCTAAATCATTATTCGGAGACACTTTTATATCTCCGGATAAATCAAAATATAAATCAGACATATTTATTCCATATCATTATGAATCCAGGGAAAATTCTCTAAATTTTCACTGTTATTATAATCAAAATTGTTTAACTTTTGTATAGAATCATTAAAAGAATATCCGTTTTTTAGAAACTCTATTAATTTTTGAACTTTAATATCTGAATTACTTTGAGCGTAATTCTTTATTAAAGTATCTAATTCTGGGGAAAAATAGTTTTCCTCAGACCCATCCAAGGGAGATTCAACTGGATTTTGTGGCCTAGAGAAACCATATTCTCCACCTATAGTAACAGGTATATTGGGACCAGACTGTTCCATTTCTTCTAAATTGTTTAAATATCTTATTGAATTATAAAAAGCTGGGTTGTTTTCAAATTGATTTGTTTTAATCAGCGCCGGTTCATTATAGACATCAGAAGCAGGATTAAAGGACATAGAATTCCATCTTAGCCCATCATCGTCTTTGCAATAAAATTTAATGTTATCTGCAAACAAAGATATGCTTCTAGTTCCTGGATTTATAACAATGCCGACTCCTGGACAACTAAAAATTTCAATTGCTCCACCGTCTGCTATTCTAATAAAAGAAGAATTATCTGGATGATTTAAACCTACTTCTCTATGAGAGAATTGTTTTCTTCTTTTAATTTCATAATTTTCATCAAATAAATCGTTTAAACCAGAAGAATCAGAATCGTATTCATTAATCATAACTTAAACCATATACCTTGGTATTCCTGTGTCTACAGAATTGTTAACTATAAATTTAAAACCAGAATTACCATCATTAAAATAATTTATAATGTACGGTTCTCTTTCCGCAGAATCTCTAAAGGACACATAGCAACGGGTTCCAGGAGTTGGGGCAACTGTTTGAACTCCATATATAAATGGGCAAGGTACATTTGCCATCATGTCGCCAATGTTATTTGAGTATCTTTCGTCCAATAAAATCATTGCCGTGTGATTATTCTGATTATAGCCCATAATTGTTGCTGCACGCGTTTTAGGTTGTTGAAATTTATGATTTGATATTTGATCATCTATTTTTTTATCAAACTTTGGATAATTATTAGGCATTGGAGCTCCTTAATTTGGTGTTGGGTTTTCTGGGTATTTATTATCAACATATATTTCTGGCCATCCGTTTGGATTTTTATCACTCTTGCCCCATAAACCTTGTCTTTTATATAGTACTGGATATTCTTTTCCTTCTATCCAAGATTCTAATATGCTTTTACCAGTTGTAGGGTCTGGATTCAAGCTTCTTGAATCTTTTGGCATTTTCTGAATAAGCCAATCAATAAATTTTTGCTCTGTATTACCACTATATTGAACATAAACATCTTTTGCTATTTTATAACTCACGCCAGATAGCGGGCCAAAGTAAAGAAATCTTTCCCCCCAAGGTCCCACAATACTATTGCTAGTTCTTTCGCCAATCCAAGTAATTTTTCTATTTCTGTTCTTCGGTCCATCTAAACTAAACTTTGCTCTGAGCATTTGAGCTTGATTAATTGGTATAAAAGCTCTTTCGTCAAAGAACCCTCTACCGGCATTGTTGGTTGGGTCGTTTTTTTGTTTATCGTACATAAATCTGGTTCTTTGGATTTTTGTCATTTTATCAAGACCCTCTGCCTGCCAATTTTTATAGGCAAATTTCCAAAATGGAATAGACTCTTCGTTTGGAATTAAGATTCTAACAACGGTATCTTCACCCTGAGAAGCGCCATCTAATTTGGCTCTGCTCATAAATTGGAAAAGACCAAACGCCCCATCATCGTTAGTTGACCATACGTTTCCTCTAGATTCTCTGTGTGTTATAGCAGAAAACAAAGCAGCTGCTTCCTCTCCAAAGTTTGCATGGTTAACTAAGAGTAAATAAATTTCTCCCGAAGTTAGTGGATCAGGTTTATCAGATTGCCTGTGAATTTTTTTAAATAATTCTATTGTCTCGGAGCTTGTTGTCGAAAAACCAGAGTAAGATTTCCCAGATATTGCTACTGATATTTCTGGGGTAATAAACGAACCAGCTCTAATTGGTCCAAAGCTTATATGTATATGATTTCTATGGCTTGTATCGGCACCAAAATTAACATGATTAGCTATATTTGGGAATTGTTTTCTTATTTGCGTATTTGAATCTTCTAACCCTTTTTCGTTAATTCCAAGATCAGTTATTAAGTCTGAACTAATAACAATAAGGTCAGGGTGAAGACTTGCCGGAAGATTTTGCATATGAGTCAAAAGAAGATCTAAAGCGTCTTTATATTCTTTTTTACTTTTTTTAGAAAGATTGAATGCTTCGTTCTTTGTCATTCCTATGTGGTGTATGTCAAAAGCTCTACCGAAAGCATGATCTGATACAGAATTATTGTCTTTTGTTAGCGCACCAAAGTTGCTTCCTATAATTCCCCTATGGGTTCCTTGTGATCCGTTTATATAAATTTTGTCAGTTAAGCGCAATAATAGCTCTATCAAAGCAGCTGACAAATGAACACCGCCTTGTTCCTGTCCCAATTTCATCAATTGGTTGAAGACCGTAAGATGTGCCATCTGATTTATATCCGCCAAAGGAATTAATTTCAAATCCTAATGTTTTTAAATCTTGTTTAAGAGTTACTTTTTTTCCATTTACAGTAGTATCATATTTGTTTTGATTAAAATTTATTGAAAATGACGCTAGAGTTGACCCAGCAAAGTTTGCTTTTTTATGCAGCTGAGCTAGTTTTGTTGCATAAACTTCTTTTTCTTGTTCTGATAATTCATCTACAAAAGCTATTGCTCTAGAACCACCATTAAAAATTTCTGCCCCTGGATCAGTGTATGGTGTATAACCTTTTGCGGAGTGAGGAATTGGGTTTCCGGCTACCATCGGTTACAGTCCCAATTTCGTCTGCACCAGAGCTCCCTGCTGCTGTTGCAGTCGTTGCACTAATCATAGCTTTAACCGTAGATTCAAAACCACCTGGTGCATAACCTGTGCTGAGCAAAGACTGTTTTGCTATTTCTTGCCTGGCTTTAGCGCCAGTTAAAAAAGACCCTGGATTTTCTGGATCTGGTATCTTAACGCTGTCATCTATGTCAGAAGAAACTGCAATTATTGAATGCATTGCTGATTGAACATTTTGTATGTATCCGTTAACAGCAAAAGCTGGATTTCTATATATTCCATCACCTTGTAAAATTCTTATGGGATCCGCCGAAGTAAGGGTTCTAGCAGGATTGTCTTCCGTTGATTGGGTGGTGTTGGTATACACGGCTTTCCCATTTGGGTAAAATGAATCTGTCATCTTTTGGGATGCAGATTTTGAATCTGCTAAATCATCTATGTCAAAATTTATATCAGAAGACATATTAGTATTCCACCCTTTCAAGGATTGCTGACTCATCAGCACCTGGTCTTATTAATGAGTTATTTTTTTGCAGGATTAAGCTATCCATGTATATTTTTGCCAACCCATTGGTCACTAGTTGCCAGTTTAAGGTGATTGGGGAGCCATCGTCATAGTATTGGTCCCATGTTACAATTGGCCACTCTGAAGCTTTTTCGTATAAAGAATCGGTTATAGCTAAATTCATAAGAATATTAAAATGTTTTTTTTGATCTTCTGTCAAATTATAAAGTGGATCTGAAGAACTTGTTACAACTAAATGTTCTTTTATATCAGATAAAACATTTAATGCGTCGTACATTTTGTCAAAATAAATAAACATTGGAGATGTGGGAAAAAACTTCTTTTGTTTAAATTTTGATTTAGTACTAACAACTAAGTCTATAGAAAATTCTGACTCAAGTTCTAGTAAAAAAAGATCTTTTACAGAATTGTACAATTTTTCATATTCTATTAAGCTAACGTCGGAAAAAACTGTAGCCATATATCTGTCTTCACTATCAACATAATTAGATCCCTTAAAGGCTTTTGCGTAATTTTCTGGTGTGTTTTGCTCAGCCCCTGGCTCATAAGCCCCCTCTACTGATATTATATTTGCCGGGTTTCTTGGGTTAATTCTTAAAACAATAAGCTTTCCTTTTACGGAATTTTCTGTGTATTTTTTAGCTTTACTAGCTGCAGTATTTTCGTTTATTATTGCTGTCTTAGTTCCATCAGAAAGTTCTCCTGTGTTAAACTTATTTAATTCTGAGGTGTTAATACCCTCAAGTCTAACCTTATATGTTATATCATTTCCGGCAAACCCAGACAATACATCTTGCACAACAAAAGTATCTCCGTCTACAACATGAGTAACTTTTACTATTGCTTTAAAAGATTCATTTAAAGTAGTTTTTTCTGGACTTATACCAGAGTATTTTAATATTTGAGAATGAACAATTGCATTTTCTAAACTTATATGCCTAACAACGTCTGCAATTTCTTTTTCTTTCCACCCCAAATTTTTCATAATATCATCTGTTCTAATATACATATGACCTTCGGCTGATCTCACGTTTGATCTAGTTGCAAGAAGCCCGGGAAGAAGTTTTTTGGAATGGTATCTTCCAACAACCATACCTTGATTGAACGAAAGACCCGCATCCATAGGTTGACCATTCTTATTTAAATACTGAATATAACATCCGTGTTGATCAAGAACATTATCTCTAATCTTTTTCCAACCATTCCAAATTCCGTCTGACACTAAAGCCATACCAGCAGCAGTTGCGCCTATTGCAAGTGGGTTTCCAGCCGTTGCAACTCCTACAGTAGCAGTTACTGCAGCGCTGATCGTCGGCATTACGAATGCGCTAAAGATAGCAGCTCCCATTGCTCCATGCTGCTTGCCAGTGTTTTGCCTTATTAAGGCTTCCATTTTTTGTTTTGCATCGGGTATTGATTCAGCTGCTTGATTTGCTACTATGTCCCTAACTAAGGCGGAGTGTCCGTGAGTGTATTGTGTTGCTCCGGTCATTTGTGTCCTCAATGCCTCGGAAAGTGCATCTACAGAAACTTCTCCTGTAGTTGTCATAATTGAATTATTTGATGCACTAACCATCATTAGTCTAGTGCTGTTTCTTAAATCCTGCACGGAGAAACGAGATGCTATCCAGGAACTCGCAAACCATCGTGATGGATCATTTACGGATACAAAAGCATTTGGAGTAATTCCTGTAACAAATCCCATTTGCGGAGTAAAGTGATGAACTACCTGCTCTACTTCAAAAATACCATACATTCTTTCGTAAACGTCTGCCAAATAAACAAGGTCATACGGTCTTATGTCTGCGTTGCCTATTATCAATATTTCTCCGCCGTATATATCCTTAAGAGATTCTCTTAGATAAGATAGGGCAACTCTTTTTGCAGTTAACTCATCTGGTTCGCCTGCGGTAGACTTGGCAATTCCCCTAAATGTTTCCAATGGGTGCATTATTGGATGCAGTATCCCCGTTATGCCGGAGCCTTTAAGGTTATCAAAATATAGCCCTGTTTCAACTGTCTTTTCAACTTGCCTTTCTGGTGGAGCAGCTTTGTCCAAAGCAACAGTAACGGGATATTTACCATCAGAAACAGCTGTTATTTGTGTTGCAACCCCGCTAATATTTTCTTTAATATTATTAGAAAGAATATGAGAGAATGAACTTAGGTAGTGCATCCTTTGGAATGGCTCTCTAACTTCTACAACAGGTTCGCCATATTCTCTCGTAAAGGGATTATCTACTGCTCTCAATAAACTTCCGGGCCTACCCATTGAGTAATATATTGAGTCGTTGTATGCCTTGTTAAGGATATTTGCTTGTCGAGTAAAGTTTTCAAGTTGGGATAAACCATAACCCATCTGCTGCATTGAAAGTTGGAACATGTTTAGCATTCCGCCAAGAGCTGTTTTAAATGAGCTTAAAATTGGACCTATGTTTTTGTCCCAATGAGAAACAACGTCTGATTTCATGCCTGTAATCCAGTTTGAGGAACTATTTCCCTCTTTTGCATTCTTTTGCAAGAAGTTCTTAAACGCTGAATCGCTAACAGATATTTGTGACTCATAATCAATAAAAGCTTGCCAAACCTTATCGAATGGCCTAAAGCTCCACTTTGCGTGTTCATCTGGACCGCCAAATACAGATCCCAAAGCTCCACCTACTAGATTTCCTGTAACGGCCCCTACCCCAAGACCACCCGGAACCGGAAGAAAAAGACCACCAACGCCACCGGCTACAGTTCCTATCTTTGCTGCAACATCTCCACTTCTCTTCTTGTCTGGTCTTATCACAACCCAGGCTCTAGAATATGGATCTGACCACAGCTTGTGCCTAAAAATACCAACCATTAAAAGAAATAATTGTTTTGGGCTTTTTATCCAAGATAAATATTCATTGACATCCTCTTCACTAATGTCAGGAAATCTAGTAGTTGGCGAATATTGCAAACTGCTTGATGCATTTGGATTTGATGACGCACTTGCGCTTTCATCTTGTGCCTTGAAAAAAAGATATAGTTTTATATAATCTTTGACTAAAGATTGTACTTTTGATATCTTTTTTTGTATTAGGGCATTAAATACATCTGTCAAACCTTTGTCTTGATTAAATTTAATTTTTAAATTTTCATCAAATCCATCAAAACCTGAATTAATATATTCTTTCATTGCAACATCTATCGCTGCTTGTCTATCTGGTGATTGTGACTGTTCATTAATCCAATCTGATCCAAGAAGAGTAGAAAATTCTTTAGAGTTTCCAACTTGAAAATTTTGAATTATTGAATCTGATTCTCCTCTAATGGCTAAAAATAACGGATCACTAGATTCTTTTTCATCATCTGGGTCTAAATTGTACAGCTGTCTAAAAATATCTTTTACAGAAGTATAATTATGATATCCCCATCTAAATTGATCCCATATTTCTTGAGCCTCTTCAATAGTCCTGCCATTTCCTGCTATTACTTGTATGTTTGAATCAAATCTTTCATCATAAAAAGCTCTAGCTTGAATAGAAACAATGTCCAGTGGATCATAAATACCTGCAAAATTTTTATCAATTTGATTGGATGTTTTATCTTCTTCTCTTTTATCTATTAAATTATCTTGCTTAAGTTGACTGAAGTCCCCAAACTGCAGTTCATGAAAATACCTAGAGTAGTTTCCTCCATTTCTTAGAAAAAGTTGTGATTCCTTTAAGGTTCTTAAAGAAACACCTTCAGCGGTTGAATATTGATATTTTTGACCAACATGATTTGCTGACTCCGAATACTCTATAGCTCTGATCGTTCCGTAGTTACCGCTTTTTATGACTTCATTCCTAATTGCTGGAAGATACTGATTTTCTAATGTATCCGTGATTACAATTTGAGTTTGCGGAGTTAGAGTAGTTAAATCTTTTGATTTATTATATTTAAAATTTCCAAAACCCACCAGCAGTGGGCTATCAGTAGCCAAATATTTTTTATTCGGATCCGCAAAGGGATAAGGATTTATAAAAGGTGCAGTGGTCGTTCTTGCATCTGACCCTTCTGAACCTTGAAGAAAAAACCTCATTGCTGGATTTACTGTGCTGGTTACAACACCCAACGGCGTTGAGTCTGGGACAAAAGTAAATCTACATTCTTGCAGATTCATTTCTACTCCACCTATTTTTTCGTATTGTTTATCTTCATTAAAAACAAGAGTTGAGTCTCCATCTTTGTAGAGATTTGAAAGATTTTCACCTGGATAAATAACTCTTCCATTTTCTGGATTTACCAACAATCCCAAAAAGTATGCAGCGTCTGGCGAAACAATTGCGTCAATTACACCTCCATCATCTGCTTCTGTTTGTCCCCACAAAAAGTAGGCTGGCGCGCATACAACAGCTTGTTGGGTTTTTTCATTGTAAATTAAAACTCTTCTCTGCTTGTAATCATTAACCGTTCCACATAAATCATCTTCAGATAAATTATATCTTTTCTTAAAAGTGTTATTCTTGTGAGTGTATTGCCCTGGTGAATATTTAGAAGAATCACTCATTTTATACGGCCATCTCATGGCAATGTAGAATTGTTCGTGATCTGCGTCCTTAGGCATTCCCCAGTCGGAGAAATCCACTGCTCCCCACCCGTTTCCGTATATGCCAGAATCTTCATAAGCTGGATCTAATTCAAAATATTCTGCATATTCTGCCTTTAGTTCAATTCCCGATTGTTTGACAACTAAATCTCCAGCCTGCAAATTTATAACAGGAAGCGGCATCATCACCGTCTGGCTTGCTTGTCTTCCTGCTATGTTGCTAGTATTTAATCCAGAGGGATCAAAGGCAGCAGAAATTTTCATTATTTCATCTAATCCAAATTGAGACATTTTTGCCGCAAAAGAAAAATTAAAATCTAAACTTTTTGTTCCATCTGATTTTTTTGAAATTAAAGCTGTATCATTACTTTTTCCTTTTCCGTCTGGAGTTAAAACAGATCTTTCCAAAAGACCAATTTCAACTATGTTTTGAACAACGCTTGGGTCAAACGCATCAGCTGATCCAGTATCGGTTCTATTTGCTTTAATTATTCTATCAAAATCTAATGAAGCTAATGTTCCAGTAACTCTATTGGTAAAAAATGGATATCTATATCTAAATGGCAGTTGACTTATCTGCTTATGGTCTGCTTGAATATCTGAATATATTCCGGTTTTACCAAAAGGCAGATGGAAACCAACCTGGACTTTACCTTTTGCTACAGGTATTTTAGATACAATTCCGCCAAATCCTCTATACGTTAATCTTTCTTCGTCATCAAAGTCAATGATCTGGCCTTGCAAACCTTTATCTGATCCGCCAGCTCTAAACACACCACTGAATTCTGTCATAGATTGCGCAAAGGAGGCAAAATCCTCGGAAAAGGATGATTCTTTCAACTTAAGGGCTGCAGCTGCATCCCCTAGCGGGCTTGTTTCTCTGTTGATTGAATTTAATATTTCTTTTAATTCGCTCTCTGCCTTGATATAACCAGGAGTATTAACCCCTTCATTTTGTGCCTGTTCTTCAGATGGAAAACCTGTAGAAATCGGAACCACACCAGAAGTATATAGCCAATGTGGTTTTCCATAAAATATTGTAGACCTTTCTTCAAATGGTCTTATTGCAACTATGTAATTTGGAAGCAGCTTTGCGCAAATTTGAAACATGTCCCAAACAGATCTCATATATGTTTGTGCCCTAAAAGAAACTTCATCATACATATCATCATCTACGTTATTAACCAGTCCCATGGCACCAAAAATACTTTTTGCACCTCTGCTGCCCAAAACTTTTAGTAGCCCCTTTCCCAAAAATACACCTGTAGCGAAACCTGCAGCTGCTGGGTTTATCGTCGCAGCTACAACTAGCTTTGAGCCCGCATTTGCCATGTATTCCAGACCCCCTGTAGCCTCGCTGGCTTTTTTTTCGGCATCTTTTACTGAAAGAAAATTATTTTGACGAGCCTCTAGGGCATATGAGGCGTCTGCATTTCCTAGGCCTGATTCTACTGTAAGAGTGCTCCAATTTTGGCCGGACATTCTTTCAAGATAACCAAACTTCTCGTCAAGAAGTTTCTTTTCATCAATAGTTGCCAATGTTGTCCAACCGTCATCTATGTCACCACCCAAAAACTGCGCAACACCAATTCCGTTTCCTGGATAAATGTTTCTTTTGAATATTTCCAAATCTCTTTGAGAACTAAAATTTGCCCACATTGATTGCATTGCTCCTAAAACTGGAGTTCTTACAGAACCTCCTGCGCTCTGTAGGCCCATATACTTATTTGGCAGAGCTCCACCAAGGGCTACATTTGCCCCAAATTGCATTCCGCCAGTCAAAATGTTTACTGCGCTGTTCCATGCAAGACCGGAAGAACCGGTAATTGGGTTGTTGCCCACAGCATTGAACGCATTGGTTATTGACTGTCTGTATTGAGTTGACCTTTGTTTTTCGGCTTCTGTTAATGGCTCATAAAGAATACTGCCAAAATGTCTAATTCCAAATTTATTTTCAGAAAAGACCGCTCCTCTAGTTGCATTAGCAAAAGCCTCTCTTGTTCTAGAAGAGCCCATGGACAAGAGTCGTATCATTAAATCTCTTGGTTCCGACATCCACAATCCAGTGTCTGCTCCACCGTCAATCTTGCCACTGTCTCCTTTTTTGTTTATTGAGTTTATTATGGGAGACAACTCTATTGCGTCAGATTGTGCTATTATTGTAACAATTTCTCCATTTTCAACTTCTGTTATTATTCCGTTAAAAATAGTTTGAAGAGAATTTGGATTAGACCCATATCCAGCTCTTAAATGTACTCTTACGCCAGGCTTAATTCTCATATTGCCTATTTGAGTTACATATGAAGAACTCATATTTGATCTTATGTTCATTGAAGTCTGCAGGATCTTATCAATGATTAAGGAAGTGTTTCGCGTTAAGTTAGAAATTGTTTCCGTATTCATTATTTGACCGTCAGAAACTAAAGATGAAACTGTTTTTAATGGTTTACTTAGTTTAGAATACGTATTTGACAATCTAAGAACCAAAGTATCTCCCAATACATCTTCTGATTGAGCTAAAGAAAAATCTATAACAGATTGTAATCCATAAAAGTTATCAAACAGTTTGACTCCTGCAAAGAAGTTAGAATCATCTATTAACCACAAAAGATAAGTTGGATAAGCTCTTATCATTCTTCCAGAGAGATCCCTGTACTCTGTGTCCATCATCATCTTTTCCCAGTGCCTGGCAACATTTTGTTGCTTGCTGCCCGCAGAAACGGCCTGCATTTTTTCTGTGTCAGAATTCCCATATGCTATCTGATATTGATCAATTGATTTTGCTCCAGGTATTCCAGTATGAGCAGCTTGAGGATCTTTGTCTGCCGTTGATGGATCTGTTATTCCAATTGTTGTAGTAGACAAAACTTTTCCAGTTTGCATATCACGTTGAAGGTTGTCTTCTGATAAATAAAATCTGCCATCCTCATTGTCAGAATAACCAAAAATATATCCACCATCAGGAGTTTGATATATAGCTGGTATTTTTCCGACAGATGCTGAATCAGCTGCTGGAATATAATGAAGTATGCCATAGTGCTCTGCGTCATCTGGGTCAAAGGATGGAAGCTCTCTTGTTTCAGACTTCTGTATCGATGCTGATACCAATTTGTTGAACCTTTCAACTTGAGCATTTACTCCACCCAATAGTTGATCTATCCTTATTTCTCCATATTTAGTGCTAAAATTTATGTCTTCAAAATTGTAAAGAATTTCATTATCATCTCTAAAATTTTCAACCATATCTTTCCACAATGTTGGAGTTTTTCCAGCAAGAGTTCCAGCTGAGCCAAGATAGCTCTGCTCGATTAAGCTTTCATTATTATTGTCGTATATAGCTATTCTAAATATGTTCATTGCATCGTATGCAGACATATTTTTTTCTTTAATTAAAAAATCTTTTACAATTTCTAAGTTTCCATTGTTATTTATCATCAACTCTTTAACGGAGTTAACCAGTGATAAATAGTCTTGTTTTTTTTCTGCCATAGTCTTTTTGATGGCAGCAGTTCCAGCTTCAGTGACGGCAGGAATGTTAAAGCTGCTCGGCTCTATAACGCTATTTACAACATCTTTGTCAAACATTTCAAAAGATCTAAAGTAAAAATCAGGATCCAAAGACCCAATGTATTGTCCAGTTTTATCGTCCTTAATTGCAAGCGGCATGTCGGGATACGCATTTATTGATGACCAATTTTGTTTTAATCTTAAGAATGGATTTTTCTTTGTTCCAAATTCTTTAATGAGAGCAATCTGCGTTTCTGAGCTGATACTTTCTCTTTTTTGTTGAAAAATATCAAAGTCAACAAAAGTCATTTGGACGCTGTAAACATGTGGATAACCAGGTATTGTATCAACATTATACGTCATTGGTACTACATATTTAATTCCACACAAAGCAGACAAAACATTCTTTATGCCCATGAACCCTATGACGCCGGCAGCTTGCTCTAATCTAGCAAGTCCGCTTAAAAACTCAAGCATTCGCGTCAACTTGCTAAGTTCTTTTTCTCCAAATACCGTCATCGAAATAGAGACATAAGAGTCATTAGAACCTATGTATTGATATGTCGCTTCATCTTGCATCTGCAATTGAAGCTTGGCCATATTATTGGACATTGTTACAGCGACAGAATTGACTATGACAGACTTTGCATCAAGATTAACTTTCATCATTGGAACTTCCCATTCTTTTATGGTAAAAGTTCCACCCTTTTTAAGGGCCTCTGCTTCAAATATGCCCTTTATTCCCTCGTCAGAAAAGACTCTATCATACAATGTCACATTAAATGCGTCTATAAATCTTTTTTGTATTTGCTGCTTGAGTTTTTTGAATTGATCTGATTTTGTATCCGTTATTGCAGGTCTTGCTTTTTTACCTGCTTTAATAGCAATTTTTTCTATTTGATCGTATATATAACTCTTTGAATTTCTAGTTTTGTTCCAAATTGTCCATTTGTCATTTTTAATTTTTTCAGTTAATCCTGCTGGACTTTCAAGTTCATTTGGTGATTTTGGATTTAATATATAGTCGTAGATTTGTGAGCTTGTTATATTATTTTCACTGACATACTGCTGTGCTGCTGCTGCGTAAAGCTTGTCGCCTATATTGGAACTATTTGCTCCTGCCAAAACTATATTAACTACAGATTCCACTTGTTTTCTATCTGTCTGAGTAAAAGTATTTTCTCTTGACAAAGAAACAACAGTATCCAATTTTCTATATAAAGCCGCTTCAGAAATATCTATACCTATTCTGCTTAGCCACCTTTCCCAAAAAGCTCTGCCAAGATCTGTTAAATTTCTTTCTTCACTTGTTCTAAAAGAGGAAGTGTCTGGAGCAAAAACTTTTGACTGAACTTGTTCTGGAATGTAAAAAACTATATTATTGCCATTAACCCATTCTTCATAAACATTTGTTCCAAGAACTAAATCGCTTTGATTTTTATAGATAGGGCTAGTAACTCTGTCTAGCATTGAGTCTGGAGTTTGCTCTGGCTTATTGTCTGAAGACGTAATTAAAAATTCTTCTCCGGCAGACTCCGATATAGCCATAGCTGCTCTTCCCATGTAAAATCTAAATTTTGACCAATCAATAGCTTGATTGAAGTCTTTAATCATAGGCAAAAATGGCCTGTGGTTAAAAGCAGCTAATTGTAAATCTACCGAAACCGCAAAAGGAAAATTGGGAACTGTTGAAATCGACATTGACATTAAGGTTACTCCAGTAATACCAAAAACCTGATTTATGTAATGGTTTCTTATGGGAAGAATTGGGGCATACTTGAAAGCTGCTATGAGTCCCCTTAATGAAGATAAAAACTTGTCTATCCTTTGTTGATCTTTTTTGTTTAGGAAGTCTATTTTTATATTAGATCTTAAATTCATTGTTGCTGCGTCTTGCGCAGATATTCCCCATATTTCTTCATAGTTTGGAAAAAACAACTTTATTGCTATTGAGGTTTCTTTGTATCCAGAATTAAATTTTGGAGAAGCTTTTTGCCTAATTGCCCCACCTGTTAAGCTTCCAGTTTTATAGCCGGTGTTTACGGATATTGAAAGCGGCGGTACATAAAAATTAGATGCACCTATTCTTAAGTGAAAAACATCTGGAGATACAGGTGGAGTTCCTGTTGGAAAACCTATTTTTTTAATAGCCTGCTCTATTTTTTGTGCAGTTATAAAGTTGTCTACTGCCCAAACAGGCTTAAAAACAGCTTTTCCATCTTTATCTGTTCCAAAAGACCTAAACATTTCGGTAATAATTTGTCTTTGGTTATTAAGAGCGTCTTCTTCTGAATATCCATAATCGGAAGTAGCAGCTAGCGCTGTTGTAAATAAATTAAATAAGCCGGGCATATATTTATATATAGTTGCCAGTGCAAGTGGGTCTTGCACAAAAAAGTTCTTTACTTCTATTAATTTATCTTGCCAAAATATATCTCTGTCAGCTTTAAGATATTTAAAGTTTCCTTTTTCATCTCTTTCTGCTGCAGATTCTCTCAAGTTTTTTACGGAAGCAAAACGCGCTCTGGCAAATTCTTGTATTCCGTCCGGCCATTTCTGCTAATTCTAACAATCCAGAATTTTTTAATTTTGTTAAAATTGCTTCTGCTAAATTTTCATCATTGCCGACAGCTGTTTTATTGAAAGCAAGAAGTTTATTATATGAATGCTCTATTCCTCTACCAGAATGATCTTGTCCCCATTCAATATTTAAATTATGACCCGATAAACCAACTCCGCCAATTGCTGCATCAACAACGTCTACCGTAGCGTTGACAGCGTTATTAATTACATTTGAGGTCCAGCCTGCTATTTTGCTCCAACGCCCCCTCTGTTGAGATATATTAATAAGGTCAGTAATTGGAGCTAAGTCAGAATCAGAATAAGTTTGCTGTGTACTTGGTCTGTCTACCATAATTTCCTAAAATAATTTATTGATGTCAAGCATTGAGTTGAGCCTAAATGTAGAAGAATTCTTTGCTGCACTAGAACTGTAATTTGTAATTATACCAGGTCTTTTAAAATTGGCAAGTGAGTTTATCCCATTTGTTGAACCATTAAAATTTTTGATTGTTTTATCGGTATACCTTGCTTGTTGATTCAATCTGCTTGAATAGCCAGTTCCATCTGGTTGAATATGGGCAGATTTAGATTTATCTAATCCCTCAAAAGATGCCTTAACTGGATCAGGCTTTTGATAGTCAACACTTGTTTTTGAAGCACTTGTCACAGAACCAGAAACCCCTGAGCCTTTTTTAATATTAGAAGTTACACTGGCTGCGTACTTATTCGATGTTGCTGTCCTTGGACTGGTGTCAACTCTTTTAGCTGCAGCGTCAGACAAATTTCTGTTTTGGTTATCTGCACCGGACTATCATACTTTAATACCTAAAAACTTGAAGCAACGGAAGAATAAGGATCTCTTCCTAGTTGCGGAAGGCTATTATACATAGTACTGTTAATGGGCCCATCTACAACGCCTTGAAGCATTGAACTTAATCTTTCTGAATCATCTTGCGACCCAGTTGTGTATATTCTATACTGAGCCCCAGGCGCTGCGGTACCCTGGTATTTATCGGTAGAGGGTTCAACCATTGTCCTGGGGTAATCCTTTTCGTAGGCACTGCCGCCTGGGAGTAGTGGTGGCCCCATGATGTCGGATTCCGCATGATCTTTTCTAGCTGAGTGTATAAAACCAAAAGCGGCTAAGGCAACTGCCGCGATGGCGCCTCTGCGCACTAACGGATTTCTAACGGCTTCTCCAAGTGCACCTGACCTCAAAGATTCTCCAAATCTTTTATATGCAGTTCTTACTGGAGCTGCACGAACAACATCATCCACTGAAGTTCTTATTGCCTCTGCAGATCCTGGGGCAATTGGTCCACCACCCGAACCAAGAAGTCTTGTAGAGGCAATATCTCCAGCAATGTTTTCTTGTTGGTCAACCATCCTTCTTCCACCATAATAATACCTGTAGGCATTTTCTGCTTCTGGAGTAATTCTGGCCATTTCATCTGCTTGAAATACTGCTCGATCTCGTTTTCTTTGTCCCATTAACTCGGAAAGAATTCTCAAGGCTTCATTTTCTGCAGGGTCTATTCCTGTTCCAGCTGCTTTCCTATATTTTCTAATTCCTTTTATAATGCCAGCAGCTTGATCTGATGTTACATCCTCTAAGTTTCTTGGAAGTGCTCCACCAAGTTCAGACCTTACATGTTGGCTCAAAAGACTCCTGCTATCTGATGCAAAATCATAAGCCCCTTGGATTCTTGGATCTAAAGCCATAGCCATATCTGTTCTTGCTGCTTGTGCTTTTCCTAGCATTCTTCTTCTTGCTGCACCAAACAACTCTTGCATTACAGTAAGGTCTTCTGATTCGCTAAGAATTTCTGTTCTCAACAAAGCTTCTGCTTCAGTTTCTGGTAACTGTCTGATCAAATTTGCCAATACAGATTCAACAACGTCAAGAGTTTCTCTTCCACCAAATGTCTCTCCAGCTGCTTGAGCTGCTGCTCGAGCTGCTGAAACTCCTTCAAAAACTTTTGTTGCTGCAGCTATTCTTGCTTGTCTTAAAGAATAAACTTCTGAGACGGCAACGTCTCTACCTGCTGCCCTAATTGAAGATGATTTTGTTTTTATTATATCTATTTCTTGTCTTATGTTTGATACTATGTTTCTTGATTCTGTTCTAAACCTAGATTTAACAGTTGCTATAGGAGCAGTCGATCTTTCTCTTGCTCCAGCAATTACTTTTGATTTTTCTACTTCTGCCGCTGTATATATTTGCTGAAGCTCTCTTGCTATCTGATCCATGTCAGCAAACCTTCTATAGGCATCGGTTCCTTCTCTCATGTAAAGACTTTCTAATACTCGTTTTGTTGCACCTTCTGAATCTGTGCCAGACGATCTAGCTGCCGTAAGTTCGTCTATATGATTTTGAATTGCTGCTGTCTGTTGAGTTGTTAAGCCTGATTTTGTTCTTAAGTATTCTGTCAAACCCGATAATACTTGATCAACTGCTGCTGTTTGATCTGTGCCGTATTCACTTATTCTTGCAAAATCTCCTTCAAAAAGACTTCTTTGAAGACCAAACAAAGAATCCACATCTACAGCACCGGTTGTTGCAACTTGTTGCGCTATTTGTTGTGCTCTAATAACTCCAACTGACTTAAAAGATTTCAACATCTGCTTGCCGACTGCATCCAAACTAAGTGCTGGCATTGGGGCTCCATCGGGTAAATTCAATAAAGCTCTCCTAATTTGATCTTCAGAGGGCATTGGGGTTCCCTCTTTTGTGGACATGTGTTGAAAATAAGCTACCATTGTTTCTAATACAGATTCGGGGTCTATTCCCATTTCTGTATTTATTCTTGATAAAGCTTCTCCTTGTGTTGTCAAAAATTGTTCAAGAGATATTTGTTTACTAAAGTCAACAGCTTCAGAGGCAGGTAAAGTAAATATTGTTGAAGCTCTTCTTAGTATGCCAATATCTTCGGCTGTTGCAGTACCGGACTGTTCCATGATTCTTCTAGAATGCTGTAGATTGTATATTGATGCTGCTTGTCTATTAATAAAAAGACCAATTGATTCTTCAACTGTAGTTTCTGCAGCTGCTCTTTGAACATCTTCTAGAATAGTTCTAACAGCTGTTGCAACCCTGTGTTCCATTCCTTGGGCGTATCGCGGTCCTGTTTTGTCTATTAAATTTGTTATCTCTTGCATTTTTGCTGCTGCGTCTCCACTAAAGGTTATTCCCAGCTCAGATTCTACTGCGGCTATAATTTGTCCTTGAACTCTAGATTCGCCTTTTCTTCTAAATATTTGAAAAACTGTATCCGAAGAATATGGAGATGGTTCTTTTGATGGATTTAAACCTACTTCTCTCATCAATTCGAACAATTTTGATCCACTCCTGACTGTTGACGAAAGACCTAAAACGCTAGGGTCTTGAGTCATAAGCATTTGTGCTATCTGACTGGACGTAAGACCGGGAAGTTCTGTTCCATTAACCCTATCTGATTCAATTAATTGAATGGCCAAATTCTCTACCTGACGCGCTAATGATGCAGATATTCGACCATTTCTAGGTCCACCTCTTCCTGTGGAAGGTAATATTTCTCTTAATTTTTTTACTGCACCGCTTCTAGTTGTATAACCCAAGCCGCCAATAAAAGCATCATCATGTACTGCGTTTATTAATCTTTGATTATCCTTAAATAAGGCACGAATTGTACTTACATCAGTTAGGTCTGCCACCATAGCGATAGACTCTTGAAAAGATGTTGGCTGCCTTAATGTAAAAAACGCTAATCTTTTTTTCTTTGAAGTATCGACAAAAGTTGACATAAGAGGTATACCCTTGTCGTCCAAGTCAAATCCACCAAGAGAGTTCTTATACAAACGTGCAGCCCTACCGGCCAACAACATGTCATGACCTTTTATTCTAAATTGAAGAAAATTTATTTCATCCGAAACTGATCCTGCCATGCCATAGTGAGACAGGTCTATTCCATGCCTAACAGAACCCTGAAAGCCAGAACCCATATCTGCTACTGACTCAAAAGTTCTTAAAGCAAATCTTTGTGCTGTCGGCATTGCTACATCTGGTCTTCCTTTGTATCTAACAACCTTAGACATATAGTGGTCTGCAACTCTTCTCATTAATGCTGGTATATTTCTTGGATCTTCTCCTGCTCTCAAAGCTAAAACAATTTCTTCAGCTTCTTTTTTCATTCTTAAATTAGCTGATCTAAAAACTGGATCAAGTCTTTGTACAGGAACTGCGTGCCTAGTACTTGGAACCACTGTACTTACTTCATCTGCTAGATCCATTTCAAGTTGTCTTAAAACTTCCCTAGGAATATCTGCTGTTTCAGTAAATCCAGAAACATTTGCTAATCCAGAAGCTGCATTTGCTTGCAGTGTTCTTCTAAATGTTGATTGAGAAAAATATTCTTCATGATACAAAAACATAAGTGGATCACTAAATACTTCTGGCTTTTCTTCTCCAACATCCAACAAAAGGTTTCTGACAATATCGGAACCAACTTCACCTTTTAGGTTTGTTATGTCTGTAATTACTCGTGGAAGAAGACCAGTAATAGGATCTCTAAATCTTTGGGCCATTCTGTCTGACATTATAAAAGCTTCACCTTTTATTTGACCCATTCCAAGGTTTACTCTAGCTATAACGTCACCTTCGTTTTGTTTACTTAACGCTACGTCTATTGCATTTATTTGTTGTTGAAGTTTTTTGACCGTATCAGATTCTTCAAATGTTAACGTTCTACCTCTAGCTATACCTTGCAGTTCTTCGAGCATTCCAGTAAATCCTGTTTTTATATCTTTTAACCCACTAGCAGTTAAGATGTATTGACCATCTCTTGACATAGGAAGACCTTCCATTAGGTCATCAACTTTTGATGCAAGAGAGGCCATTCTTCTGTCTCCCGGATCTGCTACACCCGTACCTAGTCGTTCTAACTCTAGTCGTCCCAATGCTGCCTCCGATTGAGCTCCTAACAGAGAGGAAAATTCTTCTTGTATCTCTTGTGCTGTTGCCCTTGTTCTTACTGGTGCCGATGAAATAGTTCCAAAAGATGTATGCGTTCCAGGTGTCAAAGTAGTAGGTGCTGCTGCTAAACGAGATTCAACATTTTGTGTTGCTTGTTCCCATAAATTGCTTACGATTCTTATATCTTCATTTTCAAATCCATAATCTTCAACCAAAGATGTAAGAAGTTGTTTTCTTCTTCCAACTAAACGCAAATCTTCTTCTGTTGCTATACCTTTTAGCGGATCAAAAACCAACGTCGCTGGGTTGACGTTCGGAATACCGTAAATATCTACGGTTGGAACTTTGGTTCCTTTTATTAGTCTTTTTGTTCTTATTGGAAGAGGGCCTGCATCCAAAAATGTTTTTTCTTGTTGACTGAGTCTAAAATCTGGTAACCCAGTTATTCTATCTATTGAACGAACCGTAGAAATTCCTTCAGAACCTGGATCCCTAAACATTAATTCGAGAGAACCTGCTGCGCTGTCGAAGCCAAGAACTTTCTGCTGAAATGGAATTGTAAATGAACTTATTGCAGAAACCGCTCCGATGTGATCCACCAAATATCTCAATTGTTTCATCTAAATATCTAGATATAAACTCTTCTCCAAGAGCAACATTTCTAGGTGACAAATAGCTTTGCAATCTTTTTGCAAGTTTTGCGACCAATGATGAGTCATCAGAAGTTACCAACTTTTTCACAAAATCTGTTCGCACTGGGCTAACTCCAGTTACAGACTGTAAGAGCTTTGCTTCCCTACCACTGATTGCAGTATCCCCCATGAGGTATTGTATGGCGGTATATCCTTCGTCGGTCATTGCCGCTGTTGCTATTGTTGCCTTATCTAGTCTTTCATCTATTGCATCCAGTGATGCTTTTTGTCCTTGAGTATTAAACTTGAAAAATTTTCCAGAAATCCTTCTTCCAACCAAATGCCCTAGACCAACAGATTCTAACTCTGCTCTTTTTGCAGTGTCTCCGACTGCATCTGCCAAATATTGGTTGACTCGTTGTATTTCGCTCTCAACTTGATTGAGACCCATTGACGCACCCATGTGCGTTAGTCTGTCACCAGTAAAGGGCACAGATCCAGCTGCTGGAGACATAAATCTATAATCTACTAATCCAAGGGACCTAATATTATGAAATGCATCGCCTGGATTTGTAAACTCTTGACCAGTGGCAGTATTGACAAATACTAAACTTCCATCATGTTCTTCAATCCTAATAAATTGCCTAAACTCCGGCAAACTTCTAAGGGCTAGTTCTGCTGTTCTTACTTTTGGATTTAAAGGCATAAACTATCTCACTCCAGAAAAAATGTCTATTCCAGAAGAACCAAATCCATTTAACACCTGCACTACGTTTCCGTTAATACCGTTTCTTGACATCATCATTCTTATTTGCGCTGCTATTGCAGCTGGATTTGATTCTTGTTTAAAAGAAGGATAGCTTGGGTTTGTCATCTGTGCTTCAGTTACCTGTTGTGGATAGTACCCCATTTGAGACATGTTAATACCTAATGATTCACCCATTTTTATTTTAACGTGTTCCATATTTGTGTTTGGATGCCAACCTTCCCATCCAAGATCTGGAAGTTCGTGTCTACTGAAATATTCAACTAAATCTGGCTTTTCTTCGACCGGCATGCCCCAAGCTGCTTGATATATTCTTCTTTCAAGCCTCGGTGCTGTAGATAGAATTCTCGCTCTTTCTTCTTCTGGAGCATTTATCATGGCTTTAAAATGTTCTCTTTTTCTTCTGGGAATTGCCAAAGACAAAGTATCGACTGAAGAACCATATATATCTGCTCCATACATGGTTCTCCTTGCTGCCTGACTGAATTGTGCAGCTGCTGCTTCATCACCAGATTGTCTAGCTTCATTTGATAGTTTTGTATTTTTAACATAATTAATTATGTCTATATATTCTTCAAGAGCTAGTTCTTTCTTTCTTTGTTGTGGTATAAATCTATCTCCAGTTATTTTTTGTTTTAAATGAGAATAAGCTGAATACCCCGCGCCAGTTGTAAATCCGACTACTGAACCGAGGGATGCTGCGTTAACTGTTTTTCCAAAAGCTGCGCCAAGACCAGCTAGCAAAAGTCCACTTGAAAATGGATTTCTGTTAGAACTCTTGTACATCATCGGCTTGATAAAACTTTCAATTGGACTTTGCCATTCCGGAAATGTAGACCCATATACATTTCTTGATTCCCAATCTTCTTGCGCAGTCTTTCTGTTGAGAAGTTTTGTGTTGATGTAGGTGTCTCTGTGAGCAATATATTCGCCCATTCTTCCAAGCCCCATTTGAATTCCGTTTATTCCCATCTCTTCTTTGGTAGAGTATTTATATTGATATGGATAAAATTCTTTTTTTCTTGTAATTTCTTCTACTTTAGATCTAATGTCTGCAAGCTTTTCTCTTTGTCCTGGATCTACACTAGACATAGTGATTTGATTGTTAAGCGACCTAAATTCTTTTGAATATGGAGCTATATCAGATAAAATATCTAATTGAGTCAAAGGACTGCTGTACTCAGGCATTGATTGATTAAGCCTTTCATATCCAACACCTGGAAGTCTTGATTCTCCTTCTTGAACTTTTACAAAAGGATCTCCTTGTTTAAAGTTAATAAAATAACTACTTCCCGGCAAAAAGGGATATTGTTGACCCATCAAGTTTGAAATGGGGTTTAGATAAGTTACATCTGTTCTTTCTTTTGGTATAAATCTTCTTGTAATTTCAGAAAGTTCAATATTTCCTGCCGCACCTTCTGCCTTTATGGGAAGATCGCCAAGACCACCAAGGTTTAGATCCCAAAAAGCTCTACCAGAACCGTATGCTTTAGATGCAGATTGAAGCAATGATCTTTGTGGTTCAAAATCAGATTTTCCATACCCAAATTTTTCTCTCAATGAACCAAAAGCAAATCCATATATACCGCCCATTTCCTGAAGTTTGTAACCTATATCTCCGACCGCCATTGCAAATGAGTTCGGACCTACTGGCTCTCCAGCTGGAACAATTCTAGGTGGAACAACTCCAGGAGTTGGCGGAGGACCATATTGAGATGCTTGAACGTATCTTGTGTTAAATGCAGAAATAGCCCTAAAAGATTCTGCAGAGGCTGTTCCTAACGGCAAAGATCCGGCTTGAGACAATGCTTGATTATATTGAGATATTCCTTGCCCAGAATACATGCCAGACGCAGAACCTCTACCTATTGCAATTGGTGCTCCAACTGAGGCAAGTCTTGAATCACCAGAAAATATAGGAACAGCAGGACCGACAGACCCTTCAATTCCAGGAATCGGGGTCTGCATAAAAGCTTTTCCTGAATCAATTAATCCTTCTGGATTATATGCTCCACTTTGACCTGCAGACACATATTGACCCAGAGATTTTACTAATTCTTCTTCATGCATTGTTCTTTTTGGCTTAAGAACTTTCCCAATAGTCGCATTGAGAATGGATGTTACTGGACCAAATGGTCCTGTAAAATATTCTCCAGTTACAGGATAGGGCCTATCATAATAATGTTCTTTTTCAAACCTATATGGGTCAAATGGTCTTAAGGGAGAAAAATCATATCCAAACAAAAACTTTTCAATTGGTGAACCAAATGCGTCGCTTGTGTAAGTTGTAGCCGCCTGCATTTTTCTGTAATAAGAAGGCCTGTAGTACATGACCTTGCCACCCTCAAAAGGAGTAATGCCTAGTGGCCAGTATCTTCCTTGTTGTACTGGAACTTCCCCCTCAAGAAGTTGTTCTCTTTTTTCTCTGTAGCCCATTCCACCAGGAACAACACCAGAAAGAAGCGACTGTGCTTCTACTGCTCCTCTGGCTATTTTTGATCCAAAGAATGGAGAGTAAACTCTCTCTCCTCTATCGTCTTTTTCGTTAATTAAACCACCTATTGTTCTGTCAACTGTCATGGCGGCTGTGCCACCAGCAAAAATCGGCAGGACTCTCTTCATTACCATGCCCTTGGCAAACATGGACACAGGTCCGGAATATTCTGACGCATCAAGACCAAGGCCTAATGTTTCAAAATATGGATTTAATCTTTCTACATAATGAGACGCGGCAACAGACGCAGCACTAAAAGCTGCTGTGTCATCATAAGTTGTTATGCCAGTTGCACTTCCTAGTGCTCTTAATAATGGAAGCCTAGAATCTTCTTGATCTTTTAGGTTTTGAACAACTGTTCCAAATGTTGGAACAAATACAAATCCTTGGTTTCCAAGTGGATTGACGTTAAGATCGCTAAGTCTGTATTCTGATGGTTTGAGGTTTCTGGATATTGCTGGTCTTATTAAGCTTAAAAAATCGTTTCCAAATCCGCCAGAACCTACGTTCGCAATTTTTTGACTTATAAATGGATCCAGCAATGAGGCCATTGCGGAACCGGCTCCTTCGTTAATTCTGCTATCGGAAAGATCTAACAAAGAAGCTAATGCTCTAGATAAGTTCTCGCCTTCGGTTCCACTTCTTCTATATCCTGCAAATGCAATCATGTTTGTTATGGCCGACATACCAGCAGCCCTTGCTTCGGCTGCTTGGTTCCCACTTATTCGGTTTTCCCTAAGCAGATCTGCTACTACTGATTCAAATTCAATTGCCAATTCACCAACATTAATTGACGAGCTACCAATTGCATCTTGAAAAGATTTTCTTTGAAGAATTAATTGAAATATTGATTCTCTTAGCTCATCCATTCTTGTGGAAATTGTTGGAGATTTAACCGACCTTGGAGAAACCTCGTGCATGTCAACAATTTCTAGTTTTTTTCTAACAATTCCACTAGCTGCGGTAAGACTTCTTGTGTCTAAACCTCTTCCTCTTGCATCTTCTATGGCTCCAACTGTTTTTTGCAGCTCAGCAACTGCATAGGATCTCATGTCCGCTTCTGAGCGTACGTCTCCCAAGAGAGCTTCTCTTGAAACTCCTTCTCCAGAGATAATTGCTCTAAATAAATCTCTATTTCTTCCTTCGGCCTCAAATTCTTTAATAACCGGAAGAGGTGTACCGTAAGATTGAAACTTTCTTCTAAAAGCCTCAAAGGCTTGCAGGACTTGAGTGTGACTGTATATTTCATCGCCGGCATCGTTGACTATATTTACTCTAGGAGCTACTGTATCATCTGTTCCTCTAGTAATGTTAAAACGCAATGGTATTGAGCTGGTATCACGTCCCCTGTCTCTAATCATCGTAGCCATAACAACGGGGTTGAATATGTCTTGTTTTCTTTCTCTGAATCTCTTAACAAATCTGCTTAAAGAGTTAGGCTGTTCTTCAGCTATATCCCCTACATCTTTTATTCTTCTAATTATTCTTTGCAGTGTGCTTTCGTCTTCAACTGGAGCTTCAGGGGTAGCTAATCCAATTGTGCCTTCTGCTGCTCTTTTGATTCTTCTTTCTGCTGCTCTTCTTGCTGCCTTTGAAAACATGTCGTTTTCAGAGGTAGAAAACATTTTAAACTTGCCAGGTCTTTGTCTGATAACGGGCATGTCGTAATCGTCGCCAGTTACCGTAAACAAAGATCCTGTCGGGCCAAAGTATCCTCTTTTTTGTTGAGTGAATACAAAAAGTCCCGGCCTTGTTTCGTCTAATCCTCCAAATGGTTTGTTAGAAAATCCCCTAACAATTTGAAACATTTGTCTTTCATCAACACCTTGAGGACCTCCGTACCCAGACATATCTACTGGGTTAAATTTAACTAATGGAATTTGCATTTGAGATTGAATAAAGTTCAATACTCTTTTTGCAGAACTAGCCAATCTTGTTGTATCTAATATGTCGCCACTTCTAGTCCTACTTACACCACGAAGAACTGAATAGCCTACTGTTGGAGAAACTGGATCTGTTCTTGCTATATCGGCAGCAAGATTTGAAACAATCTCTCTTTGTTCTTCTTCTAAATCGTTAAAAAATCCAGAAGAAAAAGCTTCATCAATTAAAAGTGGTTTCAATCCCAGCATATTGAAGCCACCAACAGAAGAGGGAGTTGTCATTCTTCTGTTTTCCATCAAGAACGCCATTACTTGGCCAGTATTTTCTACATCAATACCCCTTCTACCAAGTTGATTTGCAATAACAGTTCTTGAAACTCTAGCTCCATGATCATCAAGAAGCCTTATGCCTAAAACATCTGCCGCCGTTCTTGAAAGATAATCTGATTTTTCTGAACTTATATCACCAACAAAATCTTCATACAAAGCTTTTTGTGCTTTGACTAAACCTCTTCCTTGATTTACTATAATGTTTTCATACGTAGCTTTCCAAGTTCTTTCAGCTTTTGCGTTAAGCTCTCTTCTAAATCCTCTTTGGGTAAATAATAAATCGGTCTGCCTTATGGAAGAACCTAGGGCATCTCGAGTAAATGTTGGGTCGTCAAATCTTTCTAATTTTTTTGCTCTTGCTATTACTTGATCTAGGAAATCATCAGCGCTGTTATCGTCTATTATTTTCGTGCCACCCAACATTATTCTTTGAGAAACATTAGTTCTTGACGCATATGAAGTTGGAGTTCCGTCTAATCCAATTTTTTCAACAAATTTATTAGCCGTGCCTGGAGACACTCCAGCTGAAACAAGATTATTACGTAACGCTTTTTGGTACTCATTGGATTCTATCTCTCTATAGAAATCGCCCCTTGTTAAATCTTCTGCTGAGCCCCTATAGCGAAGTAATGTTCTTGATAGATCAGAGAACTTACTTCCATGAAGATTTCTAATCTGCATGACACTTGATTCCAAAAGATCTCTCGGATTTGCAACATTTCGCATTGTTGAAATGCTTGCTAGTGCTTCGTCGTATGAAAGTGCCCCTGTAATTACGTCGTAAGCTTTTTTGCCAGCTTTGTACCTTCTGGCAAATTCTCTTGAACCAGTTGTAGTTCCTCTTAAAGATGGAAATACATCTATTAAACCTTGTAGCTGTATATTGTCATCTGGAGACGTTGCCGACCTAGATTGATGACCAAAGATCAAACCTTTTGCGTATGCTCCTGCTCTTCTTAGTCTTCCTGGACCAACTAAGTCCCTTGAGGCAGAACCAGCATTTCTTGCTTGGTGCATTGCAAAAACAATTCCACCCTGATTAGCTCTTGTTTCTTCTACAGCCGAAGAAAACGCTGCACCTATAGAAGTAGTTCTTTTATTTATGCCAGTTAAAACTTTTTGTACGTCTTGACCAAATTCACCCAATATAACTTTGATGTCTGCAAATCTATTGCCCCATCTCATTTGCTGAGATGTTAGTTGTAGATTTGGATTTAACGTATATGGCGCATTCGCTAAGAACTTCATTCTTGAAGCGGCTACTCCACCTATGTCAAGTGGAGACAATATACTGGCTACGTTTTTTGCGGATTGTTTTGCAAAGTCTGCTATGACATCAATCGGATTGTACCAGGTTACTTTTTTTCTGTCTTCGTTTGTACCAAAAACTGGATCTGTAAGTCCTCTTTGCGTTAAGTACATTGCTGGCAATTGAACGCCAAAAGTTCTTGCTCTTCTGACCAAACTCTGCTGGATATCATCCCTAAGAGACCATACTGCTGCTGGCTCTCTTGTTGTCCCTGCTGAAGCTCTTCTTAATTCTGACGTTGTTATATGGTAATTTTCGAATAAAGAAAAGTATCCACCTTTTGTTCTGACAAAACTGGTATTAGCTACTCTACCGTCTATCTCAAATATCAATCTCCTGTAAACGTCGGATTGATCTACGCCATCTATGGACCTAGTTAGGCCTTCTAGCTCATCTAAAGCTCTTCTTATTTGACCTGCGCTTTCAACAAATCTTGTTGCCGCGCCAGAAAATTCGCCAGTTCCATCTGCCGTTCTTTGAATTCTTGTGGCTAACCTTATTCCGTCCAGCTTTGACTAATCTGGATGCAATCGTCGTGCCAAGAAGAGTTGCGGTTGTAGCTGCGGCGAAGCGCATAATAGGACGGTCATTAAGCGCCCTGGCAACGACCCCCGAGTTAGGACTAGGGCCTTCTGTTTCACCCTCTTTATAAGGAACGTCCCTTGACGTTACACCATATCCAATGCTGCTGATTGGGCCACGATCTCTAATCATTTTTTAAAGCCCTCCTACTGTAGCCCCCACAGCTTTTGCGCAACCGGATCTTGATATGTGGCCTCTCCTGGCTTTCTAGAAGTATTATATCTATCTGCAAAATCCTGCTGTTTTCTTGATTCTTCACTTGGATCAACAAGTTGTATTTTCACATCTGTTGGTTCTATACCCAAAATATTTTGTTTAATTTCTATTATTTTTTCAGCTAAGGCAACGTTTTCTGCAAGTTTAGCATAGGTCATGTTGTCTAGATCTTCTGCCGAGTATGTACTAATAGTAGCCATAACAAAAGCTTTCATTAGGTTTCTAACCTCACAAGCTTGATGTCTTTTTTGATTTAATACATTAATAGCTTTTGAAGGAGAGGAAAAACCAGACTCTCCAAGAATTTCCTCATACAAAGATGAGACTTGTCCAGCTGGATAATTGTCCAGATTGATATCTTCTGGATAAAGTACAGCTGATTTAATTATAAAATCTTCTATGTCTGCAGAAGAATATTCTTTTGAAAGCTGATATTCTGCTATTTTATCAAACTCAGCAAAAGTCAACTCTCTAAATATTATTTCTTGTTTTTTTATTGATGCTTGAAATAAAGAACCATATTTTTTCTTTAATTCATACAGCAGATCTGACGAAATCATTTTATAATTGTCGTACCTCTAGGGCAACGAATCCTGAAGCTTCTAGAACTTCTTGAGCTATTAAAGAAGGCAGACCTGCAAGATCAGAGCTGATTGTCTGCTTGTCATAGGCTGGCCAGAGACAACATATCTCTGATATAGCTTCTTCATTCCATAGGTTTGCTTCAGCAGAAGAAAGCTGACCAGCTTCCATAAGCTGTTCCATTTTTCTAACTAGACTTTTGTATTCTAACCTGCTGAGAGTTCTCCAAGCAATGTGCTTGTCATAGGTAAGTGATGTTACGTAAACATCTCCATACTCTTTTTTCCAAGATTTAATCATTCCAGCGTTTGGACCACCGGGCCAGATAAGATCTTCATCTGGGAGCTCTTCAACCGTCTTTGGCCCAACGTTGCCAACATCTTCCTGATCTTCATTAATTTCTGATACATCTTCGGCATCTACCACGATATACGCCTCATCTGCTTCCATTTCTTCGGCTAATGTTTCAGATTGCTGAACAATAACTTTTCTTCCTTCTGTCATTTTTTTCTCCTATTTTTAAACAAAATACATTTTTATTATATCACAATATTATTTAAATTTATTGTTACCTATGACATAAACTTGCTCTGGAGTTGGTGGTGGTTGAACTTTTGTTGAATTTGTTTGTTCTACTCCAGTAGAATCAACGGTGGACATAATAGACTTGTCTGTATTTCTAATATTGCCGTTAGAAATATACCAGTCTCTAGCGATAAACTCATAAGCTTCAATAATTGCCACGCCCCCCGGCACATACGTCGTATTCATATCAGTTATATTAACGTCTTGTATAACAATATCCATCTCAACATTTGACTTACTTGGTTTAACCAAACGCTCATTGTAATCAGTGGCCATTAATCTGTCAAGTGTATCAAAATTATCTTCAAAATTTGTGCCCTTGTTTCTCATTACGGTGGTAACGGAACCTTCTTGTGTTCCATATTTAATTATAAAATTAAAAGGAGGGTGCGCACTAAAAATGTTTCTGCTATCAGAACCATCTCCATCAGAGGAAAGTCTATCTAAATTTGACATGTTCCAATATTTTTGAATATTTTTTTCATCCTCCAATGATTGAGGATCTGTCCCATCTCCTCGTAAATAAGATTGAATTTTAGACTCAGACTTACCATTATTAAACATAACTCTTTGCTCCGCAGCCGTGCTTAATAAGTCTCTCATTCTACCAGGATACCTTGAGTATAGATGGAACTGACCGCCAATTATTCTTGTTCCGTACATTATGGCATCGTAGTTATAGGACCAAAATCCATAAAGTGGTTGTTTTTGTTGAGAAATTTTAAATCCAAATATGGCCATGTCTAACTCATGTTCTGGATCAAAAAGTCCATCTATGTAAACCTTAATGTCTTCGCCACTGAAGTAATAATCATAATAATTATTAAATTTTTCTCCATCAGAACTTTTACCAGCCCACAGATTATCTATGCCCTCACTTAAAGGGTCAAAAGTTCTTCCGGTTCTTAGTGCTGAACCCGGAAGGTCTTTTCCTATTACGATGCTTGGGCCAAGCTTATCTGCTGGCACATAGGTTGTAAAGGGCCTATAGGGTCGTCTTCCGACTATTTCGGAATAATCATATTCTTCTGGCATTGTTATATCTTTCCGCCGCCGCCACCAGATAGTGGTTTTACGATTTTATCAACTAATTGAGTGTATGATTTTAATGTATGTTCTCCATAGAAATTTTTTTGCCTTTGCAGATAGGCATCTCTGGCATCATTGGGAAGCATTAAAGGGTCTGATTCCATTCCTATTAGAGGTTGAATTCCTCTTGCCATGTACATATATGTTTGTTCTGTAATAAGGTCATCTACGGACATTGTTTGACCTTCGTCCACTATAGTAATTCCGTATATCTTCATTTTACCAGCTAAACCATATTCGTTAAAAAAAGATAAAACAACATCAAACGGAGGTAACATGTCTGCAAGAGGAGCAAAAAACAATCCTGTTTCAGACATTATCTGCCTAAATTCTTTTATTCTATAAAAGGCATATTCATTAAAAACAGTAAATATTAAAGATCCACCTATTGTTCTTCCGCCTTTTATAAAGCCTCTTGGATTAACGTGTCCTAATATTCTTGCTGGAGCATTTTCTCTGTGCATGGAATACGATATTGTTTGCAATTCTCCTAATTCAAGAACGTCAGTGCCTTGAACTGAGCCTGTTGCTCTATCTATCGTTGGTATGACCATTGCTGCAGAAATATCAACTCCTGCGTAGGACATATTTGAAAAGGGGTCCGGTAGGTTATTTTCTAACCTATACTTCTGCATGCTTTGTGAATCATATGTCCACATGTTGGATCTTGTTTGCATTTATTTTCCTTTTTAAAGGAGTGTGGGGACCAGACAGCGTCTAGCCCCCACACTCTCGTAGCCCACAAGCAAATGAAATTAGTTATGGCCTAATTATCTTAACGCCGTTCTTGTTTAAACCCGCTGTACCAGGAACATCTTCGTTGATAATGTCCTTAAGAACATTTTCGCCATTGAAAAGACCACCGGTAAGCTGTGCGTTAGATATCTTATACATTGGACCAATCTCTCTCGCAACGTATGTCATTGTTTCTTCAATGACAATATCATCCATAGAAGCCCCAGAACCTTCGTTAAGAAGTTCAACACCATAAATTGATCTTACCGCACCTTGCCCATATTCATTGGCAAATGTGATTGTAATATCAAATGGTGGAATCTGGTCTGCATAAAATGGGATTTGCTGAACAACATCAAGCTGTTGCTTGTCAAATTCTGCAATTCCCCTCTTGTGATTTGGGTCTCCCGGTAAAGTGTTGCTTACTCTTGTGAAGAAGTTTTGTGGATTGTTAGCCGTGTAGTTTGTCTCAAGCATTTGATATAGAGCTGGTCTGTCAAACACAGTAAAAATTAATGAGCCCGCAATACCTCTCTTGCCTCTTGAGAACGACCTTGGGTTTGGCGAACCCATGGTATAAATTGGCGCCTTTTCTCTAGTTACAGAAAATGTAATTCCAGATAGGGCACCTATTTCAACGCCACCAAAGGTGGCAACGATATCTGCTCCAGAAAATGTTGTATAAGTATTTAAGTACTTATTTACTGGACCATTGTAATAATCTTCAGCCATTTCTTATACCCTCCAATACGGTATTTATTATATGTTGATTGACACCTGAACTTCAATTGTCTTAAGCTCAAATGCTGGTGTTAGTACGAGGTCAACAAACGCCTTGTTTTCTGATGGAACATAACTAACTGTAAAGTCGCTGTTCAGCAAGGCACCCATTTGTTGCATACCGCGCAGTGCAGAGGTGATAGCTGTTTCCATTGAGTTGCGTGTTTGAAGTGTTGAAGCCTCTCCAACAAACTTCTGACACACTTGTCTAACGAGAACAGAAGCCTCATTGATGATTCTAAATGTAGAAATTCTTGTGTAATCTGATGTTGCCTGGCTCATTGTGAGTCCCTCAACAAAGACAGGAATTTTATTAAAGTTTAGAGCAATAAAGTTTGAGCCTTTGTCGGCGAGACTTTGTTGCTGAGTTCTTGTTGGGTTGTACCTAATGCTTGCAACGTTATATGCTGTCTTATTAACTGGTGAAGTAAAAGATGCCATTCTGCTTATTGCGGCTGCAAAGGTTGTCGCACCATTTGCAAAGCCATAGCTAGAATTGTAATTAACTGGCTTAAGCTCTGCTGAAATGACTGCAACAAATTTCCCAGCGCCTTCATTGGCTCCAGTGGAAAAGGTTGAAGCTGTTCTTGAAATTAAACCAGTAAGACCGCTTGACCCAACGTGTGCGGCAACTTGTGCTGGTGTCATAACTTCGGAAGAGCCATCAACATACGGCTTAATCCCCATAACTGCAAAACATGGGAAGGAATTTTCTGAAATTGCTTTTACTTTTGCGCCAACTTTTGCAACAAAACTATTTGCAGAGGAGGCGTTGTCTGCCACAAATCCATAATCATCTCCTGGCCATGTTGGTGTTGCCCCTGGGCTGTGGTCAAAGTCAGAAGATTTTGCGCCCCTGCCCCACGGCACTATGATGTCTGGTTGAACTGATTCAGCTGACTCAAATATTGCGTCAAAAAATTCTGCTGCTGTTCCGTCAAACGAGGCTGAGTCTACTTCGCCAGATGAATATGTCCACTCTGTGTCTGAAGGAAGAGCAACAATAAAAATTCTTTCTGCACCGCCGGTGACGAGCTCTATATAACCCCTGTGAGCATGTGAGCCATCGCCAAACGCAGTGATGACATCTTCCTCTGTGGTTGCTTGTACAACATCGAGATCTTGTACATTTCCTGTATTGTTTGCTGTGCTTCTTTTGGCAAGAAGACAGATCTTTGGGCCGACAGGAATATCCTGTCTAGAGATGCTATAAAAGCGATCTTTAATTACTGTTTTTACACCTGGTAGAGCCATTAGAATTTAGACCTCCGCTTGCGGCTATTTGAAATATGTTTACTTCACGGAATATAGTAACAAGTAACTTATAAAAACAAAGTACATTAACAATTTGGTGTGGCGGTTTGATATAGGTCTACTATGTTTAATTCAGTTCCCTCAAAATTGGGAGTTGCCCCACCAACGCCACGGTCAATCAACTCTTTTTCATATGCCATGTATCTTCTAACGTCAATGACTATTTGCTCTATTTGGCCGACCGTTTGAGCAAATAGCTTTTCGGTAGTAAGCATATAGGTTACAGTCCTTTTGCAAACGTCCGTTGCGTCTTTGTTTTCGTCCGAATCAGAGAGTCTTCTAGAATATACAAATTCTGAAGCTCCTAATCTTTTAAAAACAGGGGTATGCTCTAGCATAAAGTCTTCAAATATTTCAATTATCTTGTCTGCAACTTCTGGACCAGAATATCTTGCTGAAGCTCCTTTTAACGTTCCTGCATCTGCCTCTGTTATTATAGTAAAACTAACTATATTTTGAAACCTTTGCCCAAATATAACTACATCTTTATTAACAGAAGCTCTAGTTCTAGGCTTTGGTTCTGTTGAATGTGTTTTTCTTAATTCTAACCCATACACAATAACTGGATATTCCGCATACCTGGGGCCGCTGAGATGGAACTATTTTAATATCCGGATATGCATTTTCCCACAGCGCTTTGACTACTGTTATAAACTCTAAATATGTTAAATTTCCACTTGCCTGAAGCGGATCGCCAAACATTCTATCAACGCTTACGTCATTTTTATTTCCTGATGGAAAACCAATTACATTTTGAGTCATTTTACGAACCCTTTCCAGTAGATACATTAAAAGATATGCTTCTTAGCGTTCTTGCAGAAGTAATGTTTATGTTAAAATAAAGTTTTCCAATTTCGTATTTGTCCGCAAACGAATCTACTTTATAGTTTAAAATAAGCCTAGCTTGCTGTAGGGTTTGCATATATTCCTCTACGTATCTTATTATCTTATCGTAGCCGAATTTTCCTACAGCCACATTACCAAGTGCTTGAATTTCTTTTATGATGACAGAAACTAGTCTAAGATTGACAGAATCCTTAAAAGATTCACCAATAGATTGCGTATAGTCACCTGTCAGCAGTACATCAAACAAAGCCTGTCTTCTAGCTCTTTGCCCCCTAATGACAGTGTTAATTCCTACATCTTCCAGCTTTTTAACTTCAGCTAGTGTTATCTCTGCTCCGTGAATACTTAGTGCTCCAGGAACTCTTGACTTAGCTAAACCTCTATCTATTCTTGTCGAAGCTAACATTCCAGCCATAGCTGCGGCCATTGAACTAGTGTAGCTTATCTGCATTTGATCGTGAGAAAAAACTGCCTCTCCATAAATCAAAACAATGTACCTACCTGAGTCTTGAATAATTACATTGTTTGAATCTATCTGAGAAGATAAATCAAAATCTTTTGTAAGCAGTTCGTTTATGTCATCTTTGTTTATACCATTGTTTCTAGACCCAATTATTCCCATTTGCACTTCGCCTGTTGTGTCTTGCATTAAATGACAGTGCGCTGCCAGCTGTTTAACAAAATTATTATTTCCAACATTTATTATTGAAGTTTCCAATGGAACTATAATGTCGAAAAAATCATAATCCCTCAATAGCTCATAACACCTATCAAGCCTTAGGGAATACAAATCATAAAAAGAATATCTATTGGGAGTTGAGCTATTGTCGCTGAACATCAACACATTTCTGTCAGATACATCCTCCACGTATTCGCTCATATAACCGCATGACATTATGTAAATATCTTTTGCTCCACACGAATATGCATCAAAAACTCCTCTTAATAAGGGAGAATCAAGCTCGGCTCTTAAAACATTAACGGCTGCTTGCATTGAATGCAGCTTTAGTATCCCGTACGGCTCTATGCTATCAGTGTGACCTATCAGCAAGGTAGTTAGTGTGGTGGAATTTCCTATGGTTTTATATCTGGCCCTATTTGTTATTTCTATAAATTTTGAGCCTATATCATAGCTATTATTATAACTTGCTGCCGGATTCTTGCATTGAAAAAATGTTTCTTTTAAAGAATCTAAGTCTAAAACTTTTGTTGCTACCTCAACAGTGTATGTTCCCTCAAAAAGATCTTTGGGCAATATTAACTTTAGCGTGTAAGATCCAGTTGAATTTCTTGTCATCGATACACTATCGTGCTCAAGTCTTTGTATTGTTATTTCTGCCATTAAAGAAGACACAGAATACCTTGCTGGGCCTAGAATAATTGGGCCCGGCGTGCCGTATCCTCTTTTCAGAAAAACAGTAAGATCATCACTTGGATCTACATGCGTATATCCGTCTCTATATATTATTGGAATTTCTATTTCTGTTCCAGGAGCTACAATTAACATTTAAGAACTCGGACTTTCTTTTGTTGCTCCAACTATCCAGTAGTTGATTTCGCCCCTTCTTCCTCTTACAGAATGCGCTGTATCAACTAAAAAGACAGTTGCATCCTCTAGGCTATTTTCAGTCTCTTCGTATATCCTATCTCCCGATTTTGGATTTACATTTGACTCAAAATAATAAATAAGATCATAATTTACCAAATAGCCTTCAGTTTCTTCCTGTAGCGAATTCATCAAAAAACTGTTTCTTGGAAGAAAATTTCTTGTTGTTATTCTTTCCAGAACATCAGAATAAACAAAATCATCGCTTATTCTTCTTTGATATAGAATATCATGACCCCAGTCTTGCAGTATCTTTTTAAAAGTTGCCTTGGGATTAATCATATCTTCTCAATCCCCTATCTGGAATTGGATCATCGCCATCTACAGAGGGAAGACCTGGTCTTGACAAATCTCGACCGCCATAGGTGTTGGAGTCATTAATATATATTAATGAGCCAGTTTCCGGATCCAAAGTACCACTTGGGCTAAACCCTTTGTGTTTTGGAAGGCCCTTTGGCTGCACTCCCTTAATGCCAACTCTTTTGGCTATAATTTCTTTTCTTAAAGCAGCTGCTATCTGGCACCATGTTGTCGCATTAGATCTAGTTATATTGCTTCTTGGCGTATTTCTATTGGTTATTTTTAAATCTGCTAATTGAATACTAAGTTCGTCGTCTCCACCATACCCATATATTCTAGTCAATTCACACGCAGCTGAAGCCTTAATGTATTGTGTCATAGTAAAAGCCGAAACTCCATAGCTTGCAATTAAATCTATCGGGTTTGTGATATCTGATTTAATTTCAAATATAGAATTAATTTCGTTAGAAAAACCATGAACAAGTTCTGCTATTTCTAACCTGCTTGAATCTGGAAAAATTCTTAGTATCTCATCTGGATCTACATAAAGCGGGGCAATATCTGCCCCAAAAGATATTATTTCATCTTCCCTTAAAGTTATTGTTGGCTTAAATTCTTCGTCTGGATCACTAACATAAAGATTTTGATTAACAATTATCTGTGTGCTGTCTGCCATTAATCCTGTAAATTGAACAGAATATTGATCTGCGTCTGTTGGTGTAAAGTCGTAATAATACTCCGAAGATGTTATTGATGTGGCGGAGGCAGAAACAATTTGTACGTCATCTGAATTTTTAATTATTACATTAACAGATGTTGGTGAGACGGGTTCTTGCTGCTGAGTTGCCGGATTATAGTCAATAAACTTAACTTTAATCCTAACTGTGTCATTTACTAAAACATTACTAGGCATTTAATCTCCAGTTTTTATACATTAGAAATAGAAACTAAACCAGAATAACTGGATTCAATTACAGAAGTAGAAACTAGCCCTGCTCCGTTTGGTGTGTTTGCTGTTTCAAAAGTAACATTTCCAGAACTAAAAAAGTTAATAGTAATAAAAGAAGACTGAGTTTGATTAGAATTGTCTATTTTTTCAGATAAGTAAATTTGAATGTTCTGAAGAGAAATATTACTACTAAAACCTGGAGCTGATATTGTGAGAGACCCCGCATAAGAAACGCCAGATTGGCTATAGCTTACATTGTCATTATAAAGCATATCAAGCTCCTAAAGAATCTTTGTTTAAAGTGTCCATCCACTGCACTGGTGTTCCTTCGGGGTTCCCATATGAGTAAAATTGAAGATAAACATATCTATTACCTTTAGTAACTGGTTTTACCTCGTGTCTACCTATATAGTTTGATGGATACATAATTACACTTCCTTGTCTTGGAACAAATGTATAGTTTGCTTGCTCAAAATACATTTCTCCACCAGAATAAGAAAAATTATCTGGTTGATCCGAAGAGTTATTTAGATACAGTCCACAGCTTACAGTATTGTGAATTGGAGCTTGATTTAAGGCTGGATTTTTAAAATCAAATTCTATATGACTATCGCTATGTGGACCTATGTGTTGACCAGGGCCATATGCAGCTACGTGACCCTGTGTTTTCCACCAAATAGTTCTGGCGGCATCTGGGAAAATCTTACAGTATTCTACCAGGCATCCATACAATGCTTTATCGATATTTTGCACAAAATCAAAATGCAGGCTTTTATTTTCTTTGTATAACAAATTATATCTAACGGGTGCATCCTTAATATCTTCAAAATTAAACTTAAAACCACTTTTTGTTAGCGCAAATTTTTTTCCATTTTCTTCTACAATATCAAAATGTGGTGGATTAATTTGCTCTAAATAATTTATGTAGGAAGCGAGATACTCTTGGTTTATATTAATAACTTCACTAAACTCGACAATGCCAAAACCGTGTTGAACTATCTTCATGTTAAATACCAGATACCGTAACTGAGTATTGATCAGAAGATTCTTGATATCCTTTGTTTTTTAAATAATTTCTAAAATCTTCCCTTAGAGTTGGGAGGTAAACATTTGTAGCTCTAAATGCTGTTTCTGGTTCTAAAATAGGATCTGCTACGTTTTCTGACACATCTTCATTTGGCGTACCTTGACTGTACCACCCCAAGTAGCTGTACCTTAAACCTTCGGTAACTGGAAACACTTCGTGTGCTGCCATAAAATTTGATGGAAACATCAATATATCTCCCTGAGATGGTTTGTATGTTATATCAAAATAATTAAAATAATGTTCTCCACCTATAAAAACTTCTTTTTCATCTTTTGCGTTGTCAATGTGAGAATTAATGTAAAATAAGCTAGTAACGGCACCTCTTAATGCTAGCTGCATTTTGGGATGATCTATTCCGTACAAATAATCAACACTATTATCTGAATGAGAACCTAAATGAACTCCCTTTTTGTATTCAAGAAGATGGCCCTTAATCTTCCACCAAACACATTTATATGCTAATGGAAATTTTTCAAAATATTTTAAAAGATATTTATCTTTTGATTGTTCAATAAAATCAAGTACTTTTTTAAACTCCAAATCATCTGTTTGATGTATTGAACCTGCTCTTCTTGGCATCTCGTCTATACCACTTTTAGAAAAAAAGTAACCACTTCTGTTAATGTAGGCGGGTTGTCCGGTCTCTGGATCTATGGATGGAGAATACATTATTGACCATTCTTTTTCTATTGATTCCTTTGTCTTTGATATCAGAAACTGCCAGTCCAAACTTACAGCCCTAGGAAAAAGCACTACGCCATGACCCAGATGTTGTGCTTCAACGTCATTGTTAATCATTTTTTGCCTTTTCTTTTTCTACTTCTTGGGTAGTGTCGTTACTCGTTTGTGCTCTTTCGGTAGGTTGAAGTAATCTTTGTTTAATATTCCAATCTGATATATTTTTGGACTCTATATAAGAAATATAATCATTAAATAGCTCTGGCATCCAAACTTGCCCGCAGTCTATTTTGCCTTGATCTTCTGTTATGTTTATTCCTCTCTCTGGATGAGATGAGCCCTGAGCAAAGTATCCCACATAGGCATATCTCTCACCATCAGTACATGGCGCAACCTCATGGGTAGCTAAATAGTTAGATGGGAACATAAGTATGTCTCCGGATTTTGGAGAGTATTTTACGCTAGCGTATGGAAATATAATTTCTCCGCCTTTATATCCATATTCTATACTGTCATCTTTTTCAACACTGTCATTAAAGTATATTATGGACCCAACTACATTACGTATAGCTAGTTGTTGATCGGGAATTGCACCTGGCTGATAGTTTATATCATTATCGCAATGTAATCCAAAATAGCTCCCAGAACCATAGGCAACAACGTGACCTTTGGTTCTCCACCATAAACATGGAAGAATCATTGGAAAAATTTCTATGTATTGCAGTAATACCTGATACATTTTGCTATCACAGTATTTAAAAAAATCATTATGTTTTTCATCATTAGATTCAAAATCCATAATATGATTACAAGCAGAGTCTACATCATCTAAAGCATATCTATGGCCTGATCTATTGATCGCATAGAGTTTTTCTCCAAGTTCATTATGAATAAATGTAAAATCTTTTTCAAGAGCTTTTTGTCTTAAATTAGCTAGATATGGAATAATTAAATCTTTATCTATTTCAACTGCTTTTTTAAAAAGAACAATCCCCATTCCTAAATGAACTGGTTCAAACATTATATAATTTCCTTATACAAAATAAGTCTTAACTATTGCCCTAAATATTGGATTCCTAGGATAGTCTACATTGATGCGTTCTGAATAGTTTATGTTTGTTTGTATATGCTGAAATATGTCCTCAATCGTTGTCTCTAATGGATCAATTCCTTCTTCTGCGCAATACTGATAAACTTTTTCTTCTAAAGAATTTTTTTCTTCGTTTAATTTTGACTGTGGAATTTCCACATTTCCAGGATAATTATTAAATATAGAATTTAATGTAGTATACATTGTGTGAGCTAGTATATAATTTTTAAGATTATCTGTTATGAAATTTACTTCATTAATATAAAAATCTGTAGTAGTAGCGCCATTTATATATCTCGCAACCTTCATCGGAACTTGTCCTGAAGATATTTCAGCTGCAATGTTTTCGAGACCTAAATTATCTATAAATTGCTTTGCTTTTATTGATATATTTTCAACGCTATTGAATGGCGGCTCTGCCGCCTGTTTCCACTCATATATATTTGCTATTGCACCAGCCATAGTCTCAGCAATAGTATTAACGCCTCTTGTCTGAGGAAAATCTATATTTTCATCTGGACATTCTAGAAGAATTAAATGACCAATACCAGTCAAAGACAATAGTATCTTTGCGCGTTTTATTCTGTAGGATTTCTCTCTTTTATAAAAAGGAAAAGGACCTAATCGATTGACATCACATCTATAAGCGATTTCTCCAGTATCAGAATTTAAAACAGGAGTTGATTGAGGGTCTGAATTTAAGCTAAGAACAACTTGACTATCATTAAAGGTCCAAATAGTAGTTGGATACTCTGATTTTAAATCAATTATATCTTTTATATAATGATAATAAGTAACTTGAATAATATCTGAATTTTCAGATGAAGATACCTTAAAATTATGATAGCCTAATAATTGCGTATCATCAACAAAAGCTATTAGAGTTTTATCTCCCATATCATAGAAATCTACTTCAGTGCATTCCAGTAGTCCATTTTCTGTAGTAAACTCTATTTTGTTTGCGCCGGAAAACGGGGCAACTGCATAATACTCGTACTTTTCAATTTCTAGTTCTTGTATATGTTTATTCATTTTCCACTTGTTTCATCTTTTTATCTATTTCTTTTATTTTTTCAACTAGATTCTGTACTGCTGTTTGTGAAGAGCTATTTTCATTAGGAATAAATAAATCTTCATCAAAAGTATCTGGGTCTATACCAAGAATATTTAATCTTACTAAGAGATTTTTATACAACTCAATTCTAACGTCATTGTATAATTTTATTTTTTCTTCTTTAGTTAAAGAAAACTTCAATTTATTCTCCTAACTTAGCCAATTCTCGATCTATCATTTTAATATTTTGTATAGCACTACTTGCATTGTTGCAAAATTCTAGATTAGCTAAGCCATAATTCTCTTCAGTGCCCTCAAAAGTTTCTATATCAAAACTTTCTGGATCCAAACCAAGACGAACAAGACTTTCATAAAGTGCAGTTTCATGAATTGGTTTGGCAGCTAAAAGTATTTCTCTTTTTTTTATTGGATCAATATTTTCAAACATTATTCCTCTTATTTCCTAGTATGGTTCACTTAACTGTAGTAACCCAGAATACGGTTTTCCTACCAGTTTTCCGTCTGCATCAAGAGCGGTTTTAATTCCCTGAGTCCAGGTCCATGGATTTTCTATATTATTTTTCATTTTTTTGTCGCCATATTTTTGGCGTGACTCCATTAATTCTTTTTTGTCCCATAAATTCTCTACTACAAATTCGCAGTTTTTCAAAAGTGTATTATCAAATATATTGAAAAACATAAATGGTTGTCCAGATTTAAAAATAATTGGTTCTTTTATTTTTGTAATTTTCCAATTCATATTAAACTCATCTGGCCACCAAGAACTAGGTATGGTCGCGCTCAATGGAACTGCTCCTTCTACAAAATAATTTGGAGAGCCACTAATCCAAGTGTCATAGCCTTCTTCTGTGTTTATTGCCCAACCAGTTGTAAAGGATATAATTCCTATTATAGATGGAACGACTAAAGGTCTTCCCATATACATTTCGCCTTCAAGAATTTTTGGCGGTTCGTTTTGACCACTCCATTCAACAACGACATCTTGTGGCAAGATTAACTCCCAACCATTTACATTAGCTGATGTCAAAGGAAGACACTGATAGGCATGTTTTTTGTATGTTTCATCCATCCAGTCTCGCCTAACTCTAGACTGTTTAATTTCGGGAGAATTTTGATGAGTTTTAGTTAGCGTTATTTTGGTCATCTTCTTTTAAGAAATCTTCTATAGCTTTTTTAATGTTACTAAGAGCCTGCTCAGAATTAATAGTTCTATTGCCCGCATTATATCCAAGATCTAGTAGGTCAGAATTGCAAAATCTTTTCATTTTTTTTCCATCTTTGGATATTATCAATTTTTCAAAGTTACCCTGAATTGGATCGGTTCCTTCTTGAATTTTTTTATAAAGTTCATGAGCTTTATTTTGTTCATCAATTTTAATATAGGCAAGTTCGGAAAATGGAAGATCTGTTTTATATAGCTTTCTCATATGATCTCTCATATTAAACGGTGAGGCATTGGAGTCACAAAATTCTCCATACGCATCCTGACAGAAATCCGTACTTGGTATAGCAACTACTTCAAATCCTTGATCTTTATATTCGTCATAAAGATCCTGAATTATATTATATTGAGCTGAATTAGCACACTCGCCAGTTACATTGACTAGCATTGTTACTTTTCCTTTTTTATTTTTTAAAATATCCTCATTACCATCTAATGATTTTAGTTCAAGATCATATACATTAAAATCAAGGCTTTCAACTGTCGATTCTTGTAAGGGATGCTGATCCATATGTATCTCCTGTATTTTTTGGCGTGTTTGTAGAAGTGTCCAAGTTATGGGTTCTATCATTATAATCAAACATAGTAACGGCTGAATACTTTATGCCTTCATTAACTGGGAGCGATGCGTGAGCAAATATGTAGGTTGACGGAAAGAACAGTATGTCACCCTTTACTGGTTTGAACTTAAGATTCATGTAAGGAAACCAAAGTTCTCCACCATCATAGTCGTCATTAAACCATCCGACCGAGGAAAGAGTGCACGAGTAAGAGAATCCGTCGTCAGTATGTACAGCGAAGTGTTGCCCTTCTCCATATCTGACAAAATTTATAGCTTCCATATATTCCATGGTAAAATTAAATCTTTTTTCATAATCATTTAAACATTGTTGCAATATAAAATTGTATTCGTCGTAACAATTTTTAATTTCAATAAATTTATCATCAATATACTGCCAGTGTTTTTGACTAATTTTTAAATCTACACAGTCTCTATAATCTGGCTTTTCTTCGTTATATCCAACAACAGCTTTTTTCCATTGGAAAAACTCATGATCGCTATCCTTTAGTGTTTCCTCAAGTCTACTTGGAATACTAAGATCTTCTACGCCTGTTTCTCTATAGAGGATAATTCCAAGCTTTGGCTCTTCTACATTATATACCTGCATTGTTCCTTCTTTTTTATATTTCTGTCTCGTTTATAATTGGCCTATTCCAGTATACTGACCAATCAGCGTTTGGGTTTTTATTTGGTTGCTTTGGACTAAGATTCATGCTAACTACAAGTCTTGATTCCTCAATTTGATGTCTCGCAGTCATGTGTTTAAGATAGGAATTAAATACTACTAACATTCCTTTTTTTGGTGCTATCGACTTAGTCGTTTGCATTATACCACACCAGTCTGACATAAAGATTAACTCCGCTGAACCGTCAGGAACCTGCGGATAATACGCAATAGAATAATATTCATCTGGATGCGCATGCAGGTTTGAGTGATGACTATGGGCTATGACGCTTTGATTTTTAATAAGTTTTACTGACCACATATCGTCTATTTGATATTCTTTTCCGGTTAGTTCTGTCATTGAACTAAGTATTGCGTCTTCTAATTTTGTTATTTCTGCTGTTACTGGCACAACGAGATCTTCATACTGCACAAAGCCTCTACTAATCCAACCATATTCTGGAGATTCCTTCTCTATTCCAATGCTATATTTCTCGATATCTAAAGCTACCTTATCGTGATTTATGTTATCTAAATAGGTTACATAAATATTTTGATTTATAATATTAACTTGTTCAAAAATTTTATTCATAGTAAAAACTTTCATTAGACAAAGCTGTTGGAGGATTATCAACATGCCAAATATTAGTCACCATAACTTGTCTTATTCCAGAAGTAGCTGGAGTAGTACAATGTAGTTGATGTCCAGAATCAAAAATAATCAATCTATTACCCTTGTATGCTAGTCTTTCTTTTTCTTCTAAAGAAGAAACATGCTGTTTAATATTTTCACTTTCAAGTGCATTTAAAGTGTTGTCTTTAAGTTTGTTTTTATGAATTTCTAAAAATCCACCATTTTCATTCTCACAGCCGTAATAGATAGAACCAAGTATTGGGCCAGAAAAAATCTTTTTTTCTGCGTACAAAAAAGTATCTTCATCTACATGATTGTCTAAATACTGGCCTGCAGAAAAAGTTCTAGTCCAATACTCTATTCCTAATATGTCATTTAAAGGAAAATTTAAATTATCTTCCCAAATCAACTTAATAATTTTTTTCTTTAAGGTGTTTGTTTCGGATCTCCACCATCCATTCCAAAACATATACGGGGCATAACAATCTGCTTTTTGATCATGGTAGCTATTTATTTCAGTGGCTATTTTATCTCCAACTTCCATAATTGGAGGAAAGAAATTGTTATCATTTTTTAGTTCTGATAATATCAAAGAATTTTTTATAAAATCATCTATAACTATCATATACAAACCTGTCTTTGGTGTATAATTATTTCTGAATCTTGCTGTATTATATCATACAAAAAGTAAGAAAGGCTATGTTTTGAGTCAAGAAAAATCCCTAATAGAACCTGGTTATTTTGGTTCGTCCGTGCAAAAAATACTTATAATTGACAATTTTATTGAAATAAAAGATTTAAATATTATACAAAACTTTTTGCCGCATATCAACAAATGGATGGATGCTGGGGAAAATATTTATAATGAACAAGGTATCTGTACTTACGATGCTTCATATTGGGCCAACAGACAATGTAGTAGCGAAATACTAAAAGAAATTAATCCGGAAGTCTACAATATTATAAATAAATATATAATTAAAATGAAATTTAAAATCAATGAATTTTATAATGTAAAAGTATACGAAAGACCTCCTGTTATAATTAAGTG
>Ga0194123_10000273_pt1 | contig 101466 bp, 122 predicted proteins | sample TA2MahsurfametaG_5_FD_155479 | JGI IMG/M metagenome (GOLD analysis project Ga0194123, IMG submission 155479) | Freshwater microbial communities from Lake Tanganyika, Tanzania - TA2015023 Mahale A surface | ecosystem: Environmental > Aquatic > Freshwater > Lake | place: Tanzania: Lake... | reverse complement strand
TATTATCAACCGTAGTTGCTTTTGGAAAATGTTTATAATCTAACCCAAAGAAGATTTCATTTACATACATTTTTGCAACACGACTCGGAGTATCGATTAAACTGTCATCTCGTAAATCTAAACCCAAAGCATTCATAATGTCAGTAAATTTATCTTTAATTTCTGCAATTTTTTCTAAATCGGTTAATCCGTTATCTACCATTGGTGTTTCTACACCTTTATCAATTAAAAATTGTTTTACTTGTAATCCTAATTGTTCATCTGTTTTCATATAGTCATTTCTTTTTTATTATTATAATATATTTTATTAGTATTTCCAACCTATCCATCACAGCTTAAACAGTCCGGATCTGTTGCACGCATTGCGATGTCCCCGCGAAGAACTGATTCAGTACGCATATAATAAAGTGTTTTGATTCCTTGTTTCCAAGCTTCAATATGAATTTGATTGATCCATTTTGGAGATGCTTGTGACGGAAATGCTAAATTAAGTGACACTGCTTGATCTACATATTGTTGACGAAGGCCTGCTTGTTTAACTAGTTCTAATTGATTGATTTCTTTGAATGTTTTAAATACATCTTTTGCCCAATCAATTTCTTTATTAGTAAAAGCAATCTCTGGCATTTCATTGCGATGCATCAATTTTCCGGAAATAAAGCCCCAATCATCTAATTCTGATATATCTTGTACAGAACCACCATCTGTTAAAATCTTATCCCAAGTTTCTTTATTATTGATTCCAATTTTTCTAAGTGCTTTTTCTAATTCTCGATTTTTACGAATAAAAGTACCTTTAGATGTTTGTTCTGTAAATACATTTGCTGCCCACGGCTCAATTCCCGCAGAAACATTGCCTGATAGTTTTGAATTTGAAACGGTTGGAGCAATTGCTCTTAAGTGAGTATTACGCATTCCTGTTCCTGCACACCAAAGTGGTTCGCCATATTCATTTGCTAAGTCACGTGAAGCTCGTTCTGATTCAATTTTAATTTGAGAAAAGATCTTACGTGTTTCAAATTGTGCCGGTAATCCTTCGAATGCTATACCTTTTTGTTGTAAATAAGTATGCCAACCTAAAACTCCTAAACCTAAAGCACGACCCTTTTCCGCACTTCTAACAGAGTTTTCAAAGCCTCGCATATTCTTAGCCCTTTGAATAAATTCTTCTAAGACACCGTCTAAAAACCAGGTGGCTGTGTAGATTAGGTCGGTATCTTTCCATTCATCATATTTTGCTAAGTTCAAAGAAGACAAACAACAAACAAATGAATGTGATTCATCAGTATGCAATGTAATTTCACTGCAAATATTCGTCATAAATACTTTTAAACCATTTGTTTTATATGCATCTGGATTTTGTTTATTAACATTGCCTTTAAACATGATATATGGTTCGCCAGTTGCTTTACGCTTTTGAAGTACTTTACCCCATTTGCGACGAGCATCTTCATTGCCTTCTTCCAATTTACGCATAAATTTATCAGAAACAACTACACATTGATGCATATTTAAACATTGACGATTCACATCGCCTTTTGGCTCGCGAATTTCCAACCAATCTTCGAAGTCTAGATGATCAATATTCAAGTTAACTGATGCTGCACCTCTACGAACCGATCCTTGGTTTGTTGCTAAAATAGTTGAATCATAAATCTTTGCAAAAGGAACAACTCCATCCGATGTACCGTTTTGTGATATTTTGCTACCTGCAGGACGAATCATGTTCATTCCAATACCGACGCCACCTCCATGTTTAGCAAGAAGCATCATTTCTAAGTTTTTACCGCCAATGTCTTGAATTGAATCTGCTACATCAATACCAAAACATGAAATTGGCAAACCTCGATCTGTACCCGTGTTGGATAATACTGGTGTTGCTAAATTAAGCCAACCTCTCCAGATATAATCAAAGAACTTGGATGCTAATGATGGTTTGCCTAAACGACGGGCTACTGCTGTTGAAACTCGCCAATATGCATCTTTAGGAGTTTCGCCTTCTAACAAATATCCTTTTGATATTGTTTTAACGTATATTTCGGTATTACCCCACTCTGGATAATCTACTCCTAATTCCCATCCTAATTCTTCACCGAAACTTTTCATTGTTTTTTCTTTTTTCGTTACCATAAATCAGACCAATCTTCGCCTTCATTTGCTTTTGAATAATCAGTTGGACGTACTGCAAAAAAATCTGTATGCGTATGTCCGCCGGTTAAGTGATAAAACCAATCTAACTCTTCCGCTGATTTTACATTATAATTAAAAATAGATTGATATCCAAGCTCATGTAATTTTTCATTGGCTCTTTTTCTGATAAAGTTTTTTAAATCTTCCTTTTTAAGATTTTCTAAATTGCCTTGTTCAAACATTTTATCAATAAATTGCTCTTCCATTTGTGCCATCAACGTTGCAGCTTCTTCTACATCTGATTGAACCGCATCTTTGAGTTCTGGATATTCTTCGCACATATGACGAAATAGTTGACAACCCATTTTTGAGTGTAAAGATTCATCACGTACAGACCATTTCATTTGTTGTCCGATGCCTTTTAACATGTTTCGCATTTGAAATGAATATAATACTGCAAATGATGAGTAGAGTGATACGCCTTCAGCAAATGCAGAAAAGATTGCTAATGAACGAGCTACTTCTTCTCGTGCCATTGGATTAGTAGCTAAATCTTCGTGAGTCCAATCTGCAGTAGTTGATGTTAAGAATTCAAATTTTTCAGCAATTGATGGCTCATGTAGAAATGCTTCAAAATCTTCCAATCCTAAAGTTTCATTTAGATATGAATATGCCGTTGCGTGAATTGTTTCTTGAGAACCAAAGATCATTGCCATTTGTTTGATTTCATGTTTAGGAAACCATTTCGTAACCATGGTAGTCCAATAATCTGATACTGCACATTCAGTTTGGGCAAAACCTAAAAGAATATTTCCTACTAGATTTTTTTCATGTAGTTGTAAATTTTCATTCCAATCTTTAATGTCTCCTTGCATTGGAATTTCTGTATGCAACCAAAATGCTTGTGCTTGTTTTAGCCATCCTTCATTGTAATATTCTGGATATTCAAATGGCTTAAACGGGATTCGATTCTCAAAAAGTTTTGGCATATATGTCCTTTTTAATATGTTAATAACTTAGTTTTTGTAGATGAAAAAAGGAAGGAGGATTCCTTCCCAATTCATTTTATATAAATATGATTTTATCCAAATTGTCCACCCAAATCTTTGAACTTTTGTGCTAAATTTTTCTTCATTAAATTCTCACCCGTTTTCATTGTTTGAGTAGTTTGTTTGCCTTGAGTTGTCTGCGGTTCAAAAAATTGAAATTGACCATTATTTGTGTTAATCTTGCTTGGTAATGTTATACCATCCGGACCGAATCGATTCTTAATAACATGACCTCTACCCGTACCTGACATCTTATCTTCTACTTTGCGTGAAAGTGACATCAAGAAATCAGCAACCATCACTTTACCGTATGAAGATGCAATCTTATCTGCTTCAATAACATCTTCTTCCAACGCACTACGTCCTGCTTGAGATGCAGTCCATACTGGAATTTTATATTCGCCAGCCATACCACGAAGTTCTTCATATAAATCTTCTAATGCTTCGTGTTTGTCTTTCTTAGTATTTACCTTTAAAAGATCGCCATAATCTACAATAATAAGATCTGGTGTTTTGCCTTGCATTATGGTTTTTTCAACATGAGCTTTGAGTGCCATTGCGCCAACTGATTTAGTTGGATAATATTTAACAATCAAATTACCCGTTAAAGAACGCATCTTTTCCTCGACAGTGGCTTGATGATGTTTTAGAGTTTGTGCATTAATACCAGTTAATACAGAATCATAACGTTGTCCTACATAGTTTTCATTAAGCTCCAATGTATAATGTATAACCGTTTTGCCTGCTTTCACTGCATTTGCACCAATATTAATAAGCATCCATGATTTACCAATACCTGCAGGAGCCATTACAACGCCTAATTCGCCCGGAGCTAATCCTCCATCCATTAAATCATCAATAACATCCCAACCAGTTGTAATTGTATGTCGAGCTGCTTCATTGTAACGAGATGCTACATCATTGATATAATCTAATCCAATGTTTGTGTCAGCACCAGCTTTCATGGCACTATCCATTTTAGATTTAATTTCATCATAGTTACCCATTTTAAGCAAGGTAACTGAATCCATGATAGCTCGTTTGATTTCTTGATTCTTACAAAACTTTAGAATCTCATCTTTTACAAAAGAAAGATCATCCGATTCCATGTATCGGAATACTTCTTTTAATTGTTCTAATACCGAAGTTTTAAGAATGTCATTCTCAATCTCCGTAACCTTTACCTTAAGTACATCTTTAGTAGGCGGCGCTTTGTATTGTCGAAAGTGTTCTAATATAACTTCAAGTAACCAACTATTTGATTCAGATTCAAAATAATCGGGTTGAATAATATCTGCAATTTGTTGTAAAAATATTCTATCCGTAAATAATGCTGCTATGACTTTGACTTGAAATCCAAATCCATACTCTGAAAGTCGATCAGTCAATTTTACCCCCTTTTCTAATTACCCAAGAATCTTTTATTTTTTGTCGTCTTATCATTTCTTTTTCTAATGTTGATGCTTTGCCTGTAACTAATGGATTTCCTGTTAATGATTTCGAAAGATTTTCTCGATGTTTATTTGAAAATTTTCTACCAATTGCTTTTTCAGATTGTTTCTTTTTAGTTTCTGCAGAATGACGATATCCATTTTGTTTCCTCGTTGCGAGTTGTTTTTCAATTACTTCTTTCGATCGCTTTGACATTTTTCTGCCACGGGTTATATTACCAATTTTTTCATTTGCTAATATGCGTATTTCTTCAAACTCGCGGGCACTTATATAATAATTTCGTTTATTATCTTTACTGTTTTTCATAACAGCCATCATACGATATGCAAAAAATAATTTATCTTCATTTGGATAAATTCTACATAATAATTTATGAACGATGAAATGCTCGCGCGCCGCAAGTAATACAATATTATCTACACTATCATCCCCACCTAAACAACGTGGAATAATATGATGACGTTCTTTATAGCCGTCTATTTCACGTTGCTTTGCTCGTTCAATAATTTGATTATGTATTTTTTGGTAATCCATCTTACTCTAATAATAAGGAATAAATCCTAGATATCAAATGTTATTTATGTGTTTGTTTTGCAAACGCATTCAAAGATAACCATGTATTATTCAACCAATCCGGTAAATTCTTCATGATAGCCCACATCTTATCTTCATAAAATAATCTTTGAAATTCTGGCCTATTTAATTGCGGTATTGGTTGTTCCATAATACCACGAATCTTACTTGCCGCCGGGGCTGGAATATCTAATAATTTGATATTCATGAGTTGATAATTTTGCTCAATAATTCGAGCATTATCTAGAATCTTTTGATATGATTTAGATTCTTTAAGATTGTTTCGACTTTTATCTAATAATGCATCAACTGAATATTCTGCGGGTTGTGCTAATTCAGGAATCAATTTTAAAATAGTTTTTGGTCCTATTCCATTAACGCCCGGAATATTATCAGAAGCATCGCCTGTAAACGATCTATAAATAACCATGTTATTAGGATGCACTCCGAATTCTTTATGAACTGCTTCTACATCATACATTTTCTTTTTAATGGGCGACCAAACTTGAATTCGATCATCTACCAATTGGTAGAAATCTTTATCCGTAGAAACAATAGTAATCTTTTTGCAAGTATCTTCATACATTTGTGCAATATACGCAATTGCATCATCTGCTTCAATGCCATCTATTGCCATGAATGTAACTGGCAAATTATCTAGATATGAAACCAATCTGCTAAATTGATGACGCATTGATTCTTGTTCATCTTCAATAGTTAAATTATGATGATCATGACGACGAAGTTTTGTTTTATTTGCTCGATTAGCTTTGTAATCGCCGTAAATCTTTTTACGTTTAGCGGAACCACCTCTACCATCAAATACAATGATACATCGGGTTGGTTTAAAATCTCGAACTGTCTTACCTATTGAATATAGAAATCCAGTAATACCGCCAATATGATCTCCATCTTCATTGTAAGCAGGAGTAGCGCCAAAGCTACGAATGAAAGTATTCAAGCCGTCGAATACCATGAAATGATCATTTACATCCGACGGGCTTGAAGTTCTTTCTTGTTGTAACTCTTTAAATAATCTTTGATACTTATTCATTATCCTTCTTCGTCAATGAATTCGTCTGTGATTATTACATCATCAATACCACCATCAACACCAGCTTGATATTTGAATATATAAGCATCGCAGATTCTTCTATATAACCTATCTTTTGCTTCTGGGTTATTAATAACCTTTTCTACAAAATCTTTGCTTTGGAATTTTAATTCGCCAAACGTTTCACCCGTTTCATGATCAACATCTTCTAATGTATACCATGCACCTGATTGTTTGACTAAATCAAAATTTTTCATGATAGATAACCAACCACCATAATTGTCAATACCACTATCATAGTAAATTTCATAATCTACTTTGCGATGCGGCGGACCCATACGATTCTTAACTACCTGTACATTTGTTTTGCTACCTACAACTTGTTCAACGCCAGATACTTTAGCTTTGATCATACCTGTATTTTTAAGTCGAAGTCGAACTGATGCGTGGAATGGAATTGCCTTGCCACCCGCAGTTGTCCATTGGTCTCCAAATGATACGCCTAATTTAGTACGTAACTGATTTGTAAAGATAAGACAAATACGCTCACGTGCAATCCAATTAGTTACTTTACGCATTGCTTTCGACAAGATGATTGACTTTGAAGTTGCATAACCATCTTTATCATATTCAGCTGACATTTCAATTTTTGTAGATGCACCCATAATTGAGTCTACAACAATTGTAACTAAACGATCTTTATCTGATTTGCGAACGCCTTCTACAATTGTTTCAATTGTTTCAAAAATTTCTTCAATTGTTTCTAATGGTACATATAGCATTGTTTTCAAATCAACACCAATAGCCGTTAAGAATTCAGCACTCGTAGCAGATTCGGTATCAATATAAACAGCTAATCCACCCTTCTTTTGTGTTTCTGCTAAAGTGTGTGCTGCTAATAATGATTTACCAGATGCTTCTAATCCGGTAATTTCAGTAATCCGGCCTACAGGAAATCCTCCATAAGGCCGGTTTGAAATTGCTAAATCAAGCATCGAGCATCCTGAAGAAATCCATTCTGATACATTGCTTGGAGAATCTTCATCGCCATCTAAAAAAAACGCAGTCTTAAGATTTTGTCCTTTAAATTGCTTGTTGATACTATCTGCTAATGTATTTGCTAGACTGTCTTCTAGTTCCAGTTTACTTTTACTCTTTGCCATTTATAACTCCTTGTTATTTGAATAGATCATTGAATGCATCTGCAACGTTTTCAACTTTAGTTGCTGCTGGTTTGCTTGATGCTGGTGCTGTAGGAGCTGATTCTTCTTTATCTGATTCAACATCTGAATCTGCATTTTCTGGATTCATCCATTCTTCTAATGCTTCTTGCAATTCATCAAATGTCGGCTCTGGAAATAAATCAGTGATTTGTGGTTGATTCATAATCTTCTGAGCAACTTCTTTATCTTCTGTAGCAGGTTGCGTATTTGGTTTAACACGAATTGCTGTCTTAGGATATGAACCCGTACCCTCTGCCGGCGTAAATTCTACATCAATATCACGACCATTCATTAAGTCGGTAATATCACCATAATCAGCATCTGCAATAATAGAAAGCAATTCCGTATAAATGGTTTTACCAAAGCCCCAGAATTTAACTCCTTCAGATTCTTTACCACGAACGATAACAGGAACATAAGTTCTCATTTTTGGTTCAATTTTACGACCCATGAGCCAATCTTCTTTGTCTCCGGTCTTTTTAAGTTTTTCAGCAAACTCTACAATTGGATCTGCATTTCCGAATGTGATGGGTGACAACATGGTTTTTTTACCAATGTCATAATGGAAATACAATTCTAGAAATGGATTTTCTTTGCGATGAATGTAAGGGACGATGCGAACACGTGTCTTGCCAGATTCAGGCTTCCAGATGTTGCTTTTTTTGTCATCGGTTTTGTTTAATTGATTAAGTTTTGCTTTGATAGCGTCAAGGTTAAGTGCCATAAGTACTCCTTTATTGATTAAGTTAATAAAATATTTAAATTATAATTACAATATAAGTAATTAATTCGTTAATTCAAAGTAATTTGTTAAGTATTTTTTAAATCTTTTACATATATAAATATTAGTTCCAAGAAAGTTTCTTGAAAAACACAAGGTCGATAACTCGGAAGCCTGCATCATCTGTAAGTATAAATGAATTTTGATATATGCTCCAATCAAGTTGAAACGTTTTGTCTAATACGCCATTATTTACGGCTCTGATAACTTCATTAAGTGCATTAACTGTATATAATGTATTAGTTTCCTTTTTGCGATGAATGCTAATTGTATTCTGTCCTCTTTGAGTGCCAGCATCTGCATTGTATGTGCAATATAAATTATCTGCGGATTCTGCATTAGCAAATACAAATATCCGACGTTCTGGTATAATATAACTTTGCTGTATATATTCCGTTACTATGTTTAAATCTGATCTATGTGCGAATGTGCAAAGCAGTTGTGTTTTCAAGTTGTTACTCCTTGGCGAATAAATTTTTATAGTTTGCTTCAATTGTACCGCCATTGATTACAACATTAGCTAGTACTGTATCAATATCTAAAGATTCAAAGTCAATTTCATATGTATATATATCAGTTGGATTTTTACTACTAGTATTGATTATATATCCGCCATCGCCTGGTTTAATTTGTAATTTTTCACGTAATATATTCGTTAATAATGCAGCAGCTGCAGCTCGAGGTTCATAAGTGTCATCTCGTAAATTTAATGATTGTTTAACTAACTCAATTTGTGAAAATAAATTTCGAAATATAGGAAATGATTCAATTAATTCCATTTTTGATGGTAATCTATCCAGAGCAATAAATGTTCGAAATGCTTCTTCTAATTCTTTACCACCAAAGGCTAAATCAGAATAAACTTTTTTTGAATCATCTGATGATCCGAATGTTTGAGCTAATGTATGTATACCAAAAATAATTGAAACTAATTGTCTAGTTTCTTTAAATTTTTGAAATCTGCCTAATCCTATTCTAGCATTATGGGATGGATAACTTTTTACTTCAACATTATCAGAATCAATTGTTAAATCAGGTTGGTCGTCGCCGCGATTATCAATTGTATTTACTGCTGGATTTTGATATTGATATAACCAATATAATGCAATTTCTCCTTTTCCTATAATAGCAGAATTCATAGTTTCAGGCCAAAGTTGTTTAAATATCTCAGCATCCTTTGAAGTTAATGCTAATGGTCCATTATCTAGATTATAATGGCCTTGTACTTGCGGTATTTCAGCTTCAGGATCTAACCCTAATCTCGATTTAATTGCAGCATCATAATCTGCAGAACTTTCCGTTAATATAGATGTTTTGGTATTTATAGATTCCGAAATATTATATCCGCGGGCTTTACGAACAATCTTATTTCGTTCTGTTGAGTTTAATGAAGTCATCTCTGATAATATCGTATCTAAAATTTGATAATCAGAGTCCATGGTGGGATAACCTTTTGGTAATCTATAACACCATTCTGTTAATATTGAATCTATAGTCATAAAGAAATAGTTTTTATTTTATCATAAATATCGCCAACCTTCACTTTTACTGGAAAGTTGCCTTGTTCTAATACGTGTTTGATTTGTGGTAACAACTCTTTTGCTTCTGAATAATCTACATCGAAAAGCAGGGAGTCATATGTATAAAGTATCATGCAACTTGCATATGGTGCAATTAAATCTTGCACTTGCTTCAATTTAAGAACTGATACTTCGGTTTCTACTGCTTGTAAATAATAGTTAAACAATTTATTAGCAGTCATATTCTGCATACCATCCTTGCAGATATTGCGTTTCAATACGGGCGTTTCTACGCAACCCGTACGTTTCCATTTATTCCATATTTTATACACAAAATCATTTACTTGTGCAAAAAATGGTATGCTTAAGAATTCTCGATCGATACCTCCGTACAATAAACGAAATGTTATTGCTTTGCTTTCTTCACGTTGTGTATCAGTTAAATTTGCAACATCAAAATAAAATTGACCTAAATAATCATGTATTGATGATGCAGGTAATTCATATCCGATCATCTTTGCAATGAGCCGAACGTGATATGAATCAAAGTCCATTTCTACTAATGCACCTCGTTCAAAGCGACTACAAAATGCTGCTCTGGTGCCATCATCCTTATTCATTGCAGCAAAGTTGAAACCTCGAAATGCGTTGCTTGGTCGGCCTGTTGTTGTATGATAATGATAGTTTGAATATACCTTACCTTCATGAATCAACTCTGGCATACGAAAATCATCAGTAACTTGTAGACCCGCGGATTCAATACGTGCAAATACTTCTGGATATGTTGCATTGAATTGCAGGTATGATTCTGATAGTTGAGCATTCACACACATTGGCCAAGCATAGTAACGTATTTTTTGACACATTGCCATATGTTGTTGCAACGGAATAATACAATTAACTGCATCTAATGTAGCGTGCCGTCTCCAATAAAATTGATGAGCTGCAGTTGGATAATGTGATTCATCATATGCTTCGCCGTATGTATACCACCACAATGTTTTTACATCCCATACCGACCCATTACCTCCCGTTTGTAGCCATCGCTTCTTGTCGTGAACAAAGATATTCTCTAATGCTAAAAAAGAACTTACATGTTCAGGAAAGCCCCTTAGTTGTTCAGTATGATATATAGGAATCATACGCTCTACATCATCTTCTGTATAAATGTAGATTGCACATAAACGATTAACTGCTGCATGATTCATGGGACTACAGTATACTGGTACTAGCAAAGTTTTTCTGTCTTTGATATATTGTAACGTTTGCGTAACCTCTTCTATAGTATCCACTATCATTATATGGATAATAAGAAATTTTTATTAGGAATCCAATCCGTTGATGTCTGTTGCAATATTAAAAATATTATCTGTATAATATTCAGTTAGATTTGTTAAATGACCAACAATTTCCGGTAAAAATGTTGCAGCTCGTTGTACTTCTTTTTTATTTTTAGTAATTACGCCTTCTACTAAATATCCATTTCGTTGTTCATCATTAATATTTCCAGTAATAAACCATGTTAATGATGTTGCGGAATATATTTTCGAATCCATAACATTAGATTGCCATTGATTGTATTGTAATTGATTTGTTTCTATAATTGCTGATTCATTATGTTTTTTCAAAAAATATCTAGAAATAGATCCGTTGATAATATCTTGTTTACGTATTTGTACTGGAATTGATTTGGGTGAAACATATGTTCCTGTATATGCATCATTTGTTAGTTGTCGATAAACAATATTTTTATGATTTTCTACAGTAACTTCTTGATATGGAATTAATTGTAAAGACGTTTTAGGATTCCAATTTGGCTGTGTATATGCTTCGCCGGTTGTGTATAGATGATATGATCCAATATATTCTTTGTTATCAGTAGTCATCCATTCCAAACCAGTTGTATATAAATTAGTAGTTATTTCGTCAACGGGATAGTATAATTTTAATCTTGACATTTTTATCCTAATTTCGGTCGCATTATACATTTAACTTTAGAAGTCCATACGCCATCAGTGTCTACATCATGAGTAATGCCAATTACACTGAATACTGTATTTTTTTTATATTTTTCTGGTAATCCGGCGAATGTTAAAACGTCGCCATAACGTAATCCATTTATGCCATCCATTGTAAATTCAACATCAAATGGAAATATTGGCGCTGTGAGTTGTTTGGATTTTTCTATGTCTGGAAATGGAAATTTTATATACTCTATCAATGCTTTGTATAATTTTGTTGTATTTTCTCGTACTAACGGAACTTCTCCATAACTAATTTTAGCATCATCTAAATTTTTTATGTTTTGCTCGTATTTGTTTTTATATTTTTCTCGAGCTTTATTTATTGAATCAGGATCTTTTGAATTATACATAAAATTTAAATATGGTGCAATTTCATCATCAGATACATCTGTTCCCGAATTCAAAACATATGACAAATTTTTAACGTTGTTAGGTAGTTTAGCTTGAAACGTAAATTCTCTAACAATTGTTCCGTTTGGATGATTTGCTAACATTGGAACTGAATATGCAGTTACTGGATTTTTAGTGTTAATTGGTTTTAAATATTTTGTATCACTAAAAAGTAATTGTTGCTGATTATTCGGATCTGTTACTAATTTTAAGATAATTGCGTTGCCTGTTGCATATGATATTCTAGCACTAATATTTGCTAAAAATGAAGCTAATGTAAATTGCTTTGTATTTTTTGCGGATAATTCATTTAATACTGTTTGTATGTATTCTAAATTTATAAAAATTCTTGAAGGAAAAATAACAGTCGAATCAGATTGATTTGGCGTTCCAAATATTCCCGGCCATTTAGTTACATTTTTTGTTTCCATTGTTTTTAAAACATCCGGATACATTTTTAAACCTCCATAAACATTCATTCCTCCATCATTAGATTTTAAATTTTCATTATTTGGCAGTAACAATATATCTTTAGGAATACATGAAGTAAGTTGTGGATAATAATTACTTCCCGGTACCAGATCTGTACATTTAATATCATATTGTTCTACAGATCCTTCTAATTTTGGTGTAATATAATTATTAACGCATTGTATTAATGCACCTAATGTTATATATCTTTGTGTTGCAACATATGATTCCCATTGTGCATTATATGTAGATTTAGCCTGTTCTTGTTGTTGTTGAAATGATGAACTTTGTGTTGTTATATCAATTGAAGATGATGGATCTGCAACAAATGTTTGAGGTTTAAATGGCGGAGTTTGTATGTTTGGATATAGTTTACCATATAACATAAAATGATCAGAACCAGTTTCTAAACCAGAAACAATATTAAATGGAATTAGCATCGGAGGATTTTGTTTTGGATCTATTTGATTGTGTGTTTTAAACTTATTTAATAGTTCTTCAAATCTGTTGAATATTTGTCCATAGAACTCAGTAGACCCAGACCCAGTTTCTAAACTTAGTTCTTGTAATTGTGCGACACTAGCGGTGGCGACGGCATCATAAACTTTAAAAGTTTTAGTTTCATTTTTTTTAGTATCTGGATTCATTAACATGGTTACGTCAGTATATGTATTACTGGTACCTGTTAATGATATTGTAACATCTACTGATCCTTCTGTTGTATATGAAAAATCAAAAGATGTTATCAAACCTTGAAATGAAAATTTATTTAATTTACGTATTTCTCGTTTAAATGCAGTTAAATCTTTTTTTAAAGATGGATACAATTTATTTAATTTTGTGTCAATTATTTCTTCTGATAATGATCCAAATAATGATGATGTAGAAATAAGATTAGTATCGGCACCAGTAATTATAGCAGAATTTGGATGTTGTATATCAATTTTAACATAGCGTCCTGGGTATAACCATGTATCTTCAAATATATCTAAATCTCGTGTCGGATTTGGAATTGTTATGTTAACCGTTGCTTTATTCAATAATCCCATAGAATGGTCTCCAATATCAACACTTACTGCAGTAATAATCGGCCCTATTCTTCTAGATGTATCAGTTAATTCTTTTGATTTTAATGTTGCTGTGCTGCCGATATCTTCGATTTCATCAACTGTATATTTAGGATTCGTTAAAAAGCCGCCGTCGCCCGATGCAAAATTCTTGAATTCATGATTCTCGTTAGCTCTTACTACAGTAAAGCTGGTTGGACTCGATGGTAGATATCTGCCAGATCTTACGTCAACGCCTCCTAATACAGCAATTACAGCCCCGGGGTCAGCAGAACCAGATTTATATGCTGTTAGTTGAACATTGGCAATTTTGCCAAGCATAAAATTTAAATCTTGAGTTGTTCGATTACGACCCGATAAACCTCGAGCATTTAGTTCTAATTGAACTGCGGGGTCAACTTGTGAATAAAATATGTTGCTCATCGCGATAAATTAATTTCATTAATAACTTGTTGTACAATATTTTTATCTGGTATCCGTATTGTAGTATTTTGCGGAATAATTAATGTGCCTTTTCCTAAACCATTTGCTACACCTATAACCCACCACATTGTTGCATCTTGATAAAATGTATTAGCCAATTTGTCTAAACGATCTATAGATGTAGTTTGCACATAAACATCATTTGGTGACAATGGAATGTTAGGAACTATTACGGAAGACAATCTACGTTTTCCTGCTGAATTTTGTAATTGTTTTGATGATGCATATCTACTTGACATAATATATTTGTATCTTTTATGATTATCCGAAAACTTGACCGGCATTATTCGTTGTTGAATCTGCTGCATTCGTTCCGCCTCTTTGCACTTCTGGTGCAGCTGCTAACGTAACGTCACCCTGAAGGAACCCAGGATCTGGTGCAGTTGGTTTGAAATCACTTAACCAATTATCATTACCCTCCTGTGATAGATTTTCGCTGTTATACTTTTTAGCTAAACCAAAGAATCTACCATTATTTTGTGGTAATGTATCGCTAATAACATTAAAATCACAACTTACGGAAATTTTTCTAGGTGTCTCAAACATTTCGTTATCGCCTTCGATATTAATTTCCCATGAATGATCTAAATCATATGTATAGCTTAACTGAGTCATTACTACCGGTGTTTGATGAAATAGATCACCCAATGTTATTCGCATCCACGGACCTACCAAAGCAATCGATGTTGCATCATATATGGGTGCACAATAACCAGCAAGTGCATTTAATTTTCGCCATATTGGTTTAATTTCATCGCGGTCAGTTACAACAATATCAAATCCTAAACTTAAAGTTCGAGAATACCCGCTATATTGATAATTTTGATCAGCTCGACCAATCATTTTAACACCAGTCCATTCCGGACTAAATGAATCAGTTAATGATGTTAATATAGCTCGAAATACTATAATATCATCTTTTTTATTATTTACATCGCCAAATAAATCAGTAGCAGTTAATGTTGGCCCTGTTAAAAAGAATTTGATAAAGTCTTTAGTTAAAGATGTTTTAGGTACATCACTAACTATATCGTTAGATGGTTTCCATTGATATGCATTTTTTAACAGTCGGCGGCCAAAATCAATAACGTTAACTTTGTCGCCGCGGAATGGTGTTACTCTATCTAACGCATTTGTTGATCTAACAAAACTACCAGTACGATTAGTAAATTTCCATTCGGTACTTACTTCACTACGCAACGTAAAATCACTACGCATTGCATATGGATTATCATGATCGCCCCAACCAAAACCAAATTGTCCGATACCATTCAAATTGAACAATGAATATGCGCCAGCTGGCGATAATGTAGCTGCAGAGTATATAGCAGCCCGAGTATTAAAAGTACCTCTTCGTAATGCTATAGCTGCTCCATCTTTTCTAGCTTTTCCAATTGCTGAACTTATTTTTACTGCTAAGTTGGCATTTTGATTTGCAAATGAACTTGCAAAACGTTTTGATCGAAAATCTGAATATGGTACTAAATTTCCAACGGAATTTGCAATATCAATTGCTGAGCCTGCATAATTTATTTTGCTAGTTAGTTGATCAAAAGGCAATGTAAAATACGTGCTAGTAACTACATCATTTCCTTCAATCGTACTATCAAATATTTTTTGAGCACTTTGTCCGATTTGTGGAAATCCTAATGCACCTGCGGCTATGCTACTTGCATATCCAAAACTGTTTCTTAAAAATTGTGCATTTGTTAAATTAGTGAAACTACCAGTTACATTAAATGCAGCTCTAGCTGAATCTAAAGAATATCCAATACCAAGAACTTTATCCGGAATGGCGTTGAATGGGTTACCTGTATATCCAGGTGCTGATGTATATGTACTACCAAATTGGGTATTATTAAACGTTGGATTGTATATAGATATATTTTGTAAAATATTATTTTCTTGAGTAGTGTCTATATTATATGGAAATTCAAATTGGGTATTGTTATTAAACGTTGGATTGTATATAGATATATTTTGTAAAATATTATTTTCTTGAGTAGTGTCTATATTATATGGAAATTCAAATTGGGTATTGTTATTAAACGTTGGATTATCTAATAATAATTGTGATGCAAGGCCGATACTACCAGGATTAATACTAGTAACATTAAAAGATGTAAATTGTTGAGAACTAATCGTCGGATTATATATAGATAAACTGTTAGAAATAAGATTTTCTTGAGTAGTGTTTATATTAAATGTTGTTTGTGTTATATTACCAGCAATTGTCGGATTATATATAGATAAACTGTTAGAAATAAGATTTTCTTGAGTAGTGTTTATATTAAAATTATTTAAAAATTGTGATGAATTTTTCGATGTAGGATTAGTATATATTAAATTAGGTAATATATCATATGGCGCTGTAAATTGTTGTCCTGCTCCTATTGTTGGATTACTCATATTGTTTCCTATCCGTAATATGCACTGTTTATACCAGCACCAAATGTATTATCTCGTTTTGATAATACTCGTGTCTGTGTTCTTATTTCTGCAATTAATTCATCTATCTTTGAAGTTAAACTACTATTGCCAGAAGATTGTTTTGGAAATAGATTGGTTCCTGCTATAACGGTATCATCGTTATTTAATGCAAATGTATCTTCGCCAGCAAGTAATATGCGATCTCCATAGCCAGTTGGCGTTGCAATAAGGTCATTTTCAGTTGATATTCCGCCACCAACCGTTGGCTGCGTTACAATTGTGCCGGCTTCAAGCATACCTTGAAGTGTCTGTGCTAATCCGCCGACAGTGGTTGTGTTTATTATCGCACTACCAATAGCTTTTAGTTGTTCCGTATCCATTTGTTGTTGCGCGTCAGTCATTCCCTGAAGAGCTAATGAAAAACTTTGTCTCATTGCATCTGTTGAATTTTGAGAAAACTGCAATTTTTGCATAATTAGCTGTTCATTTGAATTTGCTAACTGTTGTTTTAATAAATCTTCAGTGCCGCGCTGATCTAATGAGTTAGCTAGTTCGTCTAATTCTTTTTGGTTTAATTCATTTGAGTCTCTTAGAGCTTTTGCGGCATTTAATATTGATGCATCATCATCAATATCTACAGTTATGCCAAGCTTTTCGCCAGCTTTTTCAAAAATCTTTTGTTTTTGTATAGCACTAGCTAATTGTTGTTCTTGAATACCTAATAAGTCAGCCATTTGTTTTCTTGCAAACAAATTATTTTCTAAAGTGGCACCTTCTTTTTCTATAATATCAGCTAAAATATCAGCTTGGTCACTTGCATTACCTCGAAGCGTTGCTTCTCGATATAAATTAGTTAAACTGTTTCCTTGATTATCTGTTAATTGTCGACCTGTTAAAAGTTGATATTCTAATTCTTTGCCAATACTACTTTCAATATCTAATAACGATTCGCCAGCGCCTGCTAAATCTTCTAATTTCATACCTAAACGAGATGCTTTTATTGTTGCAACTTCTAAAGACCCAGGTAATCGTCCGTATTGTAATTGAATATCTGCACCAGCTTCTGCAATACCCTCTGCTATCATTCTTGTATAACCCAAAGTTCCTTCGGCATCATCTCCTAATATTTGAGATACATCATTAATAAATTTTAATTGTTGTGCCGAATTGGCTGCGGTACTGCCGGCATATTGAGTAAATGCGCTAGCTTGTTCTGCAGATAATCCCATAAATTGATCTAATACTAAATTTGTTTGTTGTAAACCTGCATAATATTTTGTATTTTTTATATTTAATTGATCTAATCCGGGAACTACATTTTTAATAATACCAGCATATTTACCGAACTGTTCAGCAGTCATTTTAGTATTAAGACTTGCGCCTGACATTGTTTTTGATAAATCAATAAATTGTTTTGTCATTTTTAAACTAGCATTAAAGCCAATACCCATTGACTTCGATGTATTTTTTATGCTAGATTCATAAAATGTTGCTGCTTTTGCTAAATCTAAGACGGCAGCTTGAGCTTTTTGTGCCATGGCAAAGGTTTGACTAAATCCTACTGCCAATTGTTCATTTGCGCCAGTTAAACTTCGAACAGCTATTACAGTTTGTTCGGTAATAACTTTAGATAAATCAATCAATGCTCCCGGTAAATCACTAGCTGACTTAATTAACCCTTCAAAAAATTCTGTCCATGACGGTTGTGCCATGCCATGTTTAGGCTGTTGTTTTAATCTTCGTATGAATTGTTGCTGAGTCATAAGTACTTATTTTTTATATAAATATTTACTTATTAAAATTTGGGTTGTCTAGGAGGCGTAGCAACAGCTTTGGATTTTTGTTTTTTATTTTTTCTAGATTCTGCAATTTTATTTTGATATTCTGTTCGCTCTTCTAGAATTCGAATAATATGTTTCATCCATCGTTTGCGAAGAAATATAGGCATATTATATAATGTATCCCAGTCCCATCGACCTTCGCCGTGCCATATCATGTTAAATAAATTGTCGTGAAGTAAAACTCGATCTTCTGGTTTAAAACCAAAAAAGGTCTGCTCCAAATTGAAACCCGGCGGTGAAGGTGCCTCCATTTTCACCTTCAAATTCGTAATTTAGATTCAACCCCGGGGCATTTTCTAAAAAGAATAAACGAAAGTCTCGCGAATCTTTAGCTAAAAATTCATAACGAATAAAATGTTCAATATCTGCAGCAGATCTTGATTCTCTTACTTGTTTAATTACTGAAGTAAGCATTTGTGATACGGTAGAATTTAACAAATCAATTTTGGTATTATATACAAATTTAATCGATATGCCATTTATATCATAACTAAATTCTCCATTTTCATCTGATTTTAGATCAAAAGATTTGAATCCTATAGTTTTTAAATCAATAACTCGATCAAGCACAGTACCAGTATCTGGATCTTTGATTTGTACGGGATATTCTGAACCATATGATAATATTCTAGAATATATAATCAATCCATTTTTATCAAATGTCGAAATTTCTCGAACATCAACACCTTCGGTAATAATAAGTGATTCTAATAATTTATCAAAAACTACGCCATTTTTAATATATGATGCATTAGTTAAAATATCTTCATCATATGCAGTCATATAACGCATTTCAATTTGTCCGCTACGTAACGGTGATGATGCTGGATAAATTTTGCCGCCGCTTGCTAATGAAACAATAATGCTAGGTAATTTGCTTCGTTGTGCAGATTCATAACGTTGTTTTGCTAATTCAATAATATTCGGATCAACTTTGCTAGTATGTGTACTCATATGTTCCTTATAACCTTTATTATAAATATGTGCGAACATAAAAAAAAGCCCCAATTTAAGGGGCTTTATTAATTTATTTATTTGAATTAGAAATTCAAGAATGCCCAATCATATTGAACGGTAATTTCAATTTCTTGTACTGCATCACTTGTCCAATCATATGTTCCAAACCCAGCACTAGTAATAAATGCACCATTCAAGACCCATTCTTCAATTACTTCACCTAATGGAGAAAGTTGATGTAAACGAATTTCTTTTTTATAAAATGATGAATAACCATCGCGTCCTGTTGCAGATTCATGATGTAAACGCACCCATTCCATAACAGCTTGTGCGCCACTCGGAACAATTGCATCATACAATGTCATAGTAATTGTATCCCATGCATGTTTACCAGCAACATAACGTTTAACGTTAATCATATCTAATTCAACTGCAGTATTGGTAATTGTCGGCTTTCCAGATGCTTTAATCAAATATGATGGTATATCATTCATTACTAAAATAAACTGATGCTGTCTTTTTGGCTCCCATGAATATGCTTTGTTAAACATATCAACGCCATCGACAAGCGACAAATTGGGGTTTGCTTGATCTATCAATGCCATTTTACTTCCTATTTTTAATATAAATATCGCGAATGTAAAAAAAGGCAGAGCGAACCCTGCCTTTTCTATAAACATGTTTAAAACTATTGACCTGGGAATGTTGCCCCTGTTGGTTGAATATTGAAATCTAAAATAATAAACTCTGCCGTACGGGTTGGCTGAAGGAATATTTGACCATATAAAATATTTTGGTCAATTAAATCCGGTGTATTATTTGTTTGATCCATAACAACTCGGAATGCATATAAACCTTGATTTGCTCTTACTTGTTCCATATATGGATTAACAATGCTTAAGAAACGATTGCGTGTTGCAGATGTATTTTGTTCGAATACTAAATAACGTGTTGATGATGCAATAAATTTCTTAACTGCAATCAATAAACGACGCACATTTACGCGGTCTAATGCACTTGGTCGAGCTTGTAATGTCTTTTGACCAAAAACAACTATGCCATCATTTAAGAAGTTCGCAATAGGGTTAATACGTGCATCATATAAAGTATCACGATTAGCTTGTGATAATTTAATATATGTATCAGTTGCTGTAATCAAACCACGATTCAAACCAGCTGGTGCATACCATGGTGCTTGATTTGTATCATTGAATGCTAATACTCCCGGGATCAATGTTGAAGGCGGCACCCAGGTTGGCGTATTGTTAGCACCATTAATTTTTAACCATGGCCAATAAGCTGCGGTATAATTGCTATCTAATGATGTTACTTGATTAACAACTGTTGGAATTGAATCCGTTAAACGGTTCGTGTCCATTACAAAGAATGTGTCTTGACGAGTTTCACACAATGTTCTTGCTAATCCAGTTACATTAGGATGCAAACTATCTATGATACCCGGTATTACAAGCAAATTCATATCATAATAGTCAGTATTGCTTAACAATGTAAATGCTTTATTATATGCAACAGTACCGGTAGATGTTCCTGAAGAACAATTAAATCCAAATGTATTTGTTTCATTAATATTAGCACCTGAATATTTTTTCAAGTTAGGTTTAGCACCATCAAATCCACCTTGGAATGGAAGAATAAATTTACGAGTTGCAACAGCAACATTTGTAGTAAACGTACCAGCTACTAATGCAGATTGCAATGAACCTGAATATGCAGTTCCTGCAGGGAAATTAACTTCGGCATCTTGTGATACATCTCCTAAGTAGAAATCTGAATTGCTACCGGTATTTGAACCCGATGATGGAAGTGGAGCTAAATAATTTAAATTGTTTTGTACGGTAAAATTAAATCCTAAATAGTTAAATGGATTGTATTGTCCCGAAATAACTTGTGAAGTTGCATATGATGCTGGACGTAAATTCAATGAACCCGAAGCCATTGGTATTGGAGAATTCAATGCACGGAATCCAAATGGTACTAATGATGGATCAATTAATGCATCTTCTACTGATTGATCTACGTCAACTCGTACATATGCTGAATTATTTGCATAATCGCCGCTGATAATCAATTGGTTTGAATTATTAATTGTTTGATAACGTGTACCAATTCTTCTTGCAATATAATTTGGAGAAGATGGATTCAGATTAACATTTAAAAATGTTTCTACAATTTCAGGTGCACCGTCAGTATCTTGTGCTGAGTCTACTGCATTTACTAAACCTGGTTGAGGTGTTGATGTATTCACTCGTCGAATTTCAACGGTAAATGAACCATATCCATTTGGATCAGGTGTTTCTAAACCTAATTTCACATCGCGAATACCAATCTTAACATCATAGTTAACTAAATTACCATGAGATAAAGTATGGAATTTAAACAAGTTTTTTACGGTTGAACCAATTTTTTGTGAAGTAATCCATGGTGTTGCAGCTGTTGCATAGTCTTGCAAAAATTCATAATTTGAAAGTATTGCTAATTCCATGGTAACATCGCCTAAGTTTGCAAATAAACTTGATGCATTGATGTTCTCATATTGAACATATACTGGATAATTTGTTGAATTTGCTTTTCTATTAAATACTTTTGGTACATATTGATTGCTTGTTGAAACAATTGATGCTGAAATTGCCGTGCCTTCTGCAACTAAAAAGTTTCCATCAAATCCAATTGCTGTATCTAGTCCGGCTGCAAATGAACCTGAAATTTTCAATGCAAATGATCCAGACCCGCCATCTAATAATACAGAATCTTCAAATAATGGCCCTGTTGCCCCTTCTGTAGTTACTGGTCTTGTTGGATGTAATACGTGTGTTACAGTTTGAACCGCACCTGCACCAGATCCTGATTTTGCAATGATTGCTAAAGCACCATTTGTTAAATAATATCCATCTTCATATAATAAACGTGTTACTGTAATTACATTACCACCTTTTGCTAAATAATCTTGAACTACATACGGAACATATGAATCTGTTGTAGTTGTTCCGAATATTTGCTGAAATTGTGAAAAACTAGTAATTTGTGTGGGAACTAATGCAGGACCTTTTACGGTTGGTCCTACAATAGCTGCACCAATTTGTGCGACTCCACCGGCGATAAATGATTGATCTACTTCATTCGTAAATACGCCTGGCGAAACTATTCTTTCTGCCATTATAATCTCCTATGATTTTTTATATAAATATAAGATCATTGAGTCAAACCAGAATCTGGAGTAAATGTACTATCGGCAATATTAATTTGTCCGTCACCGTAACGTTCACGCATCTTGTCAAGTAATTCTTGTTCTTGTTGACGCAGTGCTTCAAAATCAGAATAAACTCGTTGTTGTTCTGAATTTAAATAATCTAAACGTCGTTGAATTGCAATTTGTTCTAATGAAATACTACCCAATGCATTTGCATTTTGTGCAAATTCTGATTGAAGTTTTTGAATTGCATCTAAATGTTCTTTGTCTAATTTTCTAGTCATTTTTTCCTTTATTTTGTTTTTAATGTATTTAAATTGTTTTGTATAGCCGTTTTATAAATATCTGGCATATCTTCATGTTCTAATTCTTTAAATAAAGAACGAGATTGATCCCATAATCCAATCCACCATGCAGTTACGGCTTGTTCAAATTTAAATCCTAATGGACCTGGATATTCAACATCGGTTCGTAACGGAGTGAAATTTGTTTCTAAACGTTGACCAAGTATTGACATTGTATAAGATTCTTGCCAATCTTTGCTACGTTCGTAAATTCGAGCTAATAGAAAATATGCTTCAGGCCGGGTTGGTTGCAATGAAATTGCTCGTAGCAAAAGTCCTTTGATTGTAAATATACGATTTCCTTGACGCTCAAAACACAACGCCATTCTCAACATTGCTTCATATCTTAACACGTCATCATAACCATGTTCGATGCTTCTTAAATAAAAACTACAAGCTGATGCTGATTGGCCGATAAGTTCATACTGCCAACCTAAATTAAAATTAATATTTTGATCTTTAGGTGTTTTTATGTATTTTTGTAACCAATATTGTATCATGACATTTTACTTTCTGGAGTAACTGCATTTTCGCAACCTTGACATAATGCAAAACATTGCAATGGTTGTGGAATTACATCTTCATATGCTTGTTCATAAATATTACCCGTTATATGTTTTAATCCATAATCCATACAACACAATGAAACATCTCCATTTGGTAAAACTACGTTGTGATATAAATCTTCAATGCATCCGCAAGTCATTGCTTTGTCACCATGATCCATGTGTTGAAAACGATCTTTGTATTTTTCTAATTCTGGTTTAATGATAGCTTCGCCTAATAAATTGCCTGCTCTTGACCAAAATGTTGGAACATGTACTTCAGACCATAAATGTTTAACACGATCGTGAACTTCACCCATAGACATTACATACATACCAGAGATTTCATTTTCCAACTCTTTGAAGCGTTCAAATACTTCAATCAAACGAGGCGTGATTGGATGTTTTGCAATTCGTTCTTGATCTGGAATATGCAAACATAAACCTCCGTTTGGACCTTCTGCAAATTTAACATGTTTAATGCGTTCAACATCTTGAACAGTCATACCAACGCCTGTGGTAAATGCTGATACTGGATGACCTTGGTTATATGCATATAACAACATATCCGTGCATCGTTTGTTTAACCATGGTTCAGTAAATCCAGAAAATGTAACACGAACTTCTTTTGGTAATTTATCAATTACTTGTTTAAAGTTTTCAAATGTCATCGTTTTATCTGAATCATAAACATTGAGCAAAGTTCTTTGCGGACAAAAAGCACAATCAATAACACAACCTTTTGGCGGTATAGATGTTGTAAATTCTAAAGTTGGCCATGGAGTTAGACGCCAATATTCTTTTTTCTCTGATCTACGATTGTCAATATACAATGTAATTTCATTGTAGTATTCAATAAAATGATCATTCCACAAGTCCCATTTAATATCTACACCATCCCATGAATAAACATCAAATGTATGAAATTCTTTTAAATATGTATCTCGAAATTGTCGAAATTTTTCTTTTAATTCCGGAGTAGACAAATGCCATTCGCCTACAATCTTTTTTACATTTTGTTTGATCCAAGATAATCGTTCTGCTGTAAAGATATCATATTCTCCGCCTTCACAATCAATTTTCATGAAATCAATTTGCGTTATATCATACTGTTGCAAAAATGTTGCAAATGTAATTGCATCAGCAATAGCAATCCTACCATGAGTTTCTTTTACATCCGAAAAATAAAGACCTTTAAATTCAGTTTCTCCATCTACATCAAGTATACCTTTATTAATTAAAGTAATATTTGGATGATGTCCAATATTTTTAGTCATTGTTTCAAACAAAGAACGTTTTGGTTCAAAACAATAAACATGTTGAGGTTGTTTATCTAGAATTGAAAATGTAAATGGTCCAGCTGATGCTCCAATATCTAAAACGATGTCACCTTTTTCAACGGGAAATTTTTGTGTATAATCTTCTCGAATAAAAATTTCTTCTTGTACTGTTTCTTGGAACCATGCATTTTCAGCTATTTCTCCCCAATCAAAAGTTTTATAATGTTTTTCTCGTTTGATGAATTCATCAAAAAATGTTTGTGGCATTTTAAGAACATATGCTGCATTATCTTGAAATCCGAATGATATTAATAAGTCGTCACTATATTCTGTTAAACCGCAACAAAATTCAATCTCTCCATCCATGAAACTAAATGGTTGTGAAATATGCTCAATATTCCAATCCGTATCCCATACAACAAAGCGATGTGTATATTTACCATCTTTTTGTTCTAATTTGTTTTTGAATAAATCAACTTCATGAATTATGCAAATGTGTTTTCCTTTATATGGAATGATTTGCGAACTGCCTCGCATATCCTGATGTTCACCTGTACCTGGTTTAAGAATTCGTTGCCAACATTCTAATGTATCTGGGTTTGCTTCTACTACTTCGGTTGGATTAGTCCATTTTGCCATGTGCATTGGCATATCCGTTACAACCATCCAATTTTTTTCACAATAAGATGTTTGATCATATGGATGTTTAATTCGACTGCGTTTAATTTCCGTTACTTGACCATCTTTGATTTTAAGCTCAGATATTTCCATGCGGCCTTCGCCATGAGTTGTAGTGTCTCTGCGAACTCCTACTAAATATAATGTATCGTTCCATCGAACCAATCGGCCATCTTCTAATCCAACAAACTCCCATAATGGTGTTTTGTCAAAACGAGATGTATCAATTTTTGAAAATGATGTTACAGTTAAATCTGAATTTAATTCACAAAACCAATTTGTAGTTCGTAAGTGTTGATCATCTTCCGGATGAAGATATGCTAATGGCCCCCATCTATTAATAAAAAGCTGATTGCCTTCTGAATGATATAATGTATAATTTACATGACGAAGATTCATTATGAGTTTGCCATTATCATTATATATAGATGGGTTCATTAAACCAGTGCCACCAGTTAAATCTGCAGGAATTGTAATAGGATGTAATGTACCGCCATTAGATACAACAGTATTAACAAAGTTTGAATTCATATAACTTATTATAAGAAATTAATTTCAAATAACCAAATTATAAACTACCAGACTGGAGTTGTTGAATTTCAGCATATATTTGTAAAAGTTGTTCTTGTTTTTGAGCTATAAGTTCTTCCGTTGTAGGATCAGCTACCTCAATAAACTCAACGTTTACGAGCCCGTTTTCATCATATATTTCGTGTCTAATTTGTGCCATATGTTATTTTATTTAATTAAGCTGCTGTTATAAAGACGGCAGGAGCATTAGCACTAAGTGGGTTAAAATCACTTGAAGTAACAGTAGAAGGGATGCTGTTAAAACTATATGCTGTTGCACCCAAAAACCATAGTGAAGTTCCTGCTACTGCTGATTCTGCTATAGGAATTACAGTACCAGTTGGGTAAGCTGAAAGCGTTGGGCCTGATTGGTTAGCAATGATTCCCATCCAATATGTTGTGCCCGCGGTAAATGTTAAACTTGCATTTGCAGATTTAATACCAGTTGTGCTACAATTTAATTGTGAAGATTCATATAATTTTTCGGATGGAGCCCCCCCTACATTACTGAATACTAATATTTTTAAAAGAGAGCTTGCACTTGCGATTGTTACGTTAATTGAAAGTAAACTAGAGGTTATTGTGTTTTGTGGTAAAAATGGTAATAATCTCATTCCATTGGTTGCGGTAATACTTGTATTTAAAGAAATACCATTAAGTTTAAGACTATAAACTCTTCCTGATACGGGAGCAATTGGTATATGAATTCCTCCGCGTATGTCTACACCACTTATTTTCATATCATTACTTTTTTATATAAATATTATTATATTATATTTTAATCACATACGGACAAGCACATCTAGATTCATTATGATATTTATTTTTTGGAATATTTACTTGTATGTCTATAAAATCTTTTTGTAAAGCAGCGCCGTAATGATATTTGTCTGTTCCATTGGGGGCAAAATAAGTAAATACTCCGTTTTGTTTTAATGAATGATTTACAATTTTTTCTCTAAAAAATGGAGATCTATTACAATCAGCATCATAAAAAATTCCATCATATTGTTTTTGACATATGATATCTTGTAATTCAAACCAATCACCATGGATAATTATTACATTAGGTTTATCTTTAGCCCATTCTTGTAATTTTTGTAAAATATCCGGATGACTTTCTACAATTGTATGTGTTGCACAGCCAAAGTCTTGTATGAATTGTGCAGATATACCCATTCCAAAACCAATCTCTAATACATCTCCATGATTATGTGTTACATGTTGAGCATGCAATTTCATGAGATCTGTTTCCCATGACATCATAACAAATTTGTCAGGATGATTTTTTAACGCAATATAATCTTGCTTAAAAATCAATTGTTGATTTTGTGTCATATTATAATTCTACCCAAGTATTATCTGGATTAAATTTGATTACTGCTACAGAAGCCCGGCCGGTTGCGCCATATAAATTATGTCCTATTAAACGAACAATATCACCAGTACCAGTTGGGGCAGTTTCTGTAACATTACCTGCAGTAGTACTAACATATAATGGTAATCCTGGTGTGGCAGGTGTTGCAATTTGATCGTGATATGTATCTGTACTATAATAACCTTCTATTAGTACTGCTGCTTGTTCATCAGCGTCGCCGACTGTTGTTAATGCTACACCTAGTAATGGCGTTGCAGTTGCTTGTGCATCTGCATCAGCTAAAAACCATTTATTTGATGAACTTAAAAATAACAATTGACCAACATTAAATGCTTCTCCTGATGTAGATCTCGTAAAAATGGTTCCTGCTGCAGATGGCGCGTTTACATAATCTGTTTGGAATGTTGAATCTTGAGTTATTAATTGTGTATAACCTGCTTGAATAGTTGGCGTTACTTGTGATTTATTAGCACCCATCCACATTGTAGTAGGAGCGTCTGGCGTAAATGCAAATATTTGATTTGTTCCGGAATTTTCAGCGGTTATTCCAGTACCGTTACGCAATTGTAAATAATAACCTGATCCTCCTGGAAGAATCAAATCAGTAGCAACACTAACATTTCCGTTTACATCTAATGTTGTGCCTGGACTACCAGTGCCAATACCTATCTGGCCAGACCCGTTGTCATATATATAACTGTCACCAATTGTCGTTCCGCTTGTAAATTTAGCTACATAATTAGTTGTACCAGATACGCCGCCTCCGGATATACCTTGAATACCTTGTGCTCCCGTAGTACCCTGTGCACCAGTACCTGTTATACCCTGGATTCCCTGTGTACCCGTTCCCGTCGTTCCCTGTGCGCCTGTTGCGCCTTGAGCACCGGTTGTTCCTTGCGTACCCGTTCCAGTAGTTCCCTGAGCACCAGTGACACCTTGCGTACCTGTTGTACCTTGTGCTCCAGTTGTACCTTGGGCACCGGTGGTTCCTTGGGCGCCGGTGATACCTTGTGCGCCAGTGGTACCTTGTGCTCCAGTTGTGCCTTGAGCGCCAACAGCGCCTTGAGCTCCAATCGTACCTTGTGCACCCGTAGTACCTTGCGTACCTGTTCCAGTGGTTCCCTGAGAACCAACTGTACCTTGAGCACCGGTGGTGCCTTGTGTACCAGTGCTACCTTGTGCTCCGGTCGTTCCCTGGGTACCATTTGTGCCAGCAGTTCCTTGTGCTCCCGTTGTACCTTGTGCTCCAGTTGTGCCTTGTGCGCCAGTGGTTCCCTGCGTTCCGGTGATCCCTTGGGTTCCTTGGGTTCCTTTATCTCCTGTTCTAGAAAATGAAACGGCTAATAAATCACCATTGGTATTTAATGTACCTGATACATATGATACTGAAATTTTATAATATCCAGATGCAACGGTAATTGCAGATATTGCCCATATATTTTTTTCAAAAGCACCGCCGGTTCTTTCTTGTATTGTTAAATAACCTTTAACGGTAGATGTTGAATCATCCCATGTATCATACCAACCAGTTTGTGATATAGTTTGATCATCTAAATTGTCAATAAATATTTGAGTTACAGAACCAATTGTTGAGTTATTAAATCTAATTACCCCGGTTCCTGGATCTGAATCAGTTGTTGTTGTACTAAAGACGTATGGTACTCCGCCTTTATCTCCAGTTGTGCCTTGGCGGCCTTGCACGCCTTGCGTTCCTTGTGCGCCCGTAACGCCTTGTGTTCCAACCGTGCCTTGTGCGCCAGCTACGCCTTGAGCTCCAGTGGTTCCCTGTGTACCAGTGCTACCAACTGTACCTTGTGCGCCGACGGCACCTTGAGTACCGGTTGCACCAACCGTGCCTTGTGCTCCAACGACACCTTGAATACCTTGAGCACCGGTAACGCCCTGAGCTCCGACTGCTCCCTGCGTTCCCGTTACACCTTGTGAACCCGTTGCACCCTGAGTACCGGTAGTTCCGGTAGTTCCTTGAGCACCGGTGGTGCCTTGCGTACCTGTGGTTCCGACCGTACCTTGTGCTCCAGTTGCGCCTTGCGTACCAACTGCACCTTGTGTACCAGTAATACCTTGAGTACCTTGTGTTCCCGTTGTTCCGGTTGTTCCTTGCGTACCAACGGTACCTTGCGTACCGGTAACGCCTTGAGATCCGACTGTACCTTGTGCACCAACCGTACCTTGTGCTCCAGTTGCACCAACTGTACCTTGTGCTCCGGTCGTACCTTGGGTTCCTGCGGCACCTTGTGTACCTTGTAAGGATAAATTTGAACGATATTTTAAATTGCCACCGGCGTCTAATACTACAATATTTGTTTCAGATGATCCTATTGGCACAGTTGTGAATTGTGCGGAAGATGCTGTTACTGTAGTTGATACATTTAATGAATTTAGGGCAGCATCAGAGCCTGATACGATTACGCGTTTCCATGATGGCATACTATATTTCTTTCTATGTTGCGGTTAGATACATACACTTATGCCGTGCATATGCCTACTTCCTTGCGGCCTACAACATTAATTTATTATAAATATATTAACGTGATTTTTTTGCTGGTTGTTTAGAATCTATTAGTTTAGCAATTTCTGCAATTTCTGATTCTAATTTAATTTGAAGACTTGCAATAGTTTTTGCATCTTTACCAGTTAATGTAATGATGTCTAACGATTGTCGTAAAATGCTGATTTCTTGTGGGGTGAAATCTATAGAAAAAATATCCATAACTTATTAGTTTTTTTGTTGTTCTAAATATTGATTTTGTAGTTTAACTACCATATTATAAAACATTTCTACCTGATCGCCGACTAATGATGATTGCCGTAATATATTAAGTAGAAACTCAAGCTCCTGCATATTAAGTTTATTAATATCAGAAACTTGAGTTTTATTTTGTGGAATAATTTTGTTTATTATGCTCATAACTTATAATAAATAATATTAAGCGTAAATCCAAATATCGCCTGCATTTGAAGTATACATTGCGCCCTGTACTGCAAATTCTCCGGTAATTGGTTTAGTGGCGCCATGGTTTGCTTCTGTAAACAAATATGGTACAAATGAACCACTTACACCAGATGCAGATGTTGGATCAAATGTGTTGGTTGAATCTGTAAGACCATTCTGGAATCCCCAACGATCGGTTACTGAATCAAAACCGTAAGCAATGTTTCCTGCAGCATCCGATCCTCTATCAATCATGATACCGCCATCTCCTGCTGTTGCAGATCCAGATGCTAATACAATAAATCTATCTTCTATAAAAAGATCTTGCACATTAAGATATGTTAGAGTACCATTTACTGTAAAGTCACCTTGTACAACGCCATTACCTGCAATTGTAGTTGTACCAGAAGCATTACCTATGTTTACTGTAGTACCAGCGCCTGCAATGTTAACTGTGGTTGCATTGGTGTTGAATAGTGTAGCAGTACCAGTAGATGTAGTTGTTATGTCAGCACCGTTTACAGCTAAATCACTAGTTAATGTTAATCCTACAAATGTAGGTGAATCAGATGTTTGTAATCCTAAGTCAACAGCTGAAGCAGCAACTCCGTTTGTAGTCAGTTTACTTCGCCTTGTGCGCTTGATGCAATAGATGAACCAGAAACAATATTTGTTCCTGCAAAGTTAATTTTTGATGCTGCTATTGCTGCGGAATTATTAATATCTGTATTGACAATAACTCCGGAACCAATGGCAGCTACTCCAGCATTACTAATTGTAATATCTCCAGATACCCCAGCCCAAGACTGTGTCGCAAAATAATTAGACATTGATGCTGAATCAGCTGATACTGTAAACGTTGTACCTTCGCCAGCACTACCTCCTACAAAAATACCAGACCCGGCGCTTACAGCTGCAGCATAGTTACCAGTTGTGTCAGTTCCTAATGCTACTGAGTTTGCTTGTATGGTTGCAACACCCTGTGCTGTGATTGCAATATCACCACTTACGGTTGTTAAAATCGAACCAGAAATTGCAGGTATTAATGTTGTTGTATTAACTGCTACATCATCGGGGTTAACTGTGATGTGCGTACCAGCTCCTACTGCTAAAGTTGGAGTTGAGCCTTCACCACTAGTACCACCCGTTAAACCGTTACCTGACGTAATACTTGCTACATAATCTCCCGTAGTATCAGTTCCTAATGCTACTGAATTAGCAGCAATAGTTGCTACACCATTTGATGCGATAGTGATATCACCACTTACGCCTGCATATGCATCTTGACGAAAATATGTCGCCATTGATCCGGAGTCAACAGAGAATGTTCTTGCAGTACTTCCATTATATGTACCAGCTGCGGTAAGTCCAGAGCCTGCTGTTAAGTTTTCAAGATTAGATCCAAGCGACACGCCGCTGATTGTAGAATTAGCCAAGCTTGAGTTTGGAATACTACTTAATGTAAATGTAATAGAATCCGCGTTTGCATCTCCTACGATTGACAAACCTGCACCTGATGATGATGCAAATGTTAATGTATCAACTGCAGTATCAGCAATCACTGATACACCATTGATTGACATCGTTACAAATGAATTTTGTGCAGTTATGGAGGTTAAATAACCTGCGTCATTTTGTAGTTGTGATATTGCACTGCCCGATACTACTACCTTTTTCCATTCTGCCATGGCTTACTATCCTATTTTCTTTTTTAATAAATATAGTTATTTATCATTTTCTATTCCAATCCAACAAAAAATGATGATGATGTAAAATATATACCTCCAACCGGTGCCGTATTAGTTAATTCGGCACTTTGTGTTGCTAATACTACGACGCCACTTTGAGATACTGTTAATATGTTATTGCTGGCAAAGTTTTTAATTATAAAAATATCATTACGATCACTCTTAATTTCTAAAGAGCCAGTTATAACAGCACTTCCGCTAAATGGAAATCCATTGCCTGAGCTTGCATTTAGTGCATATGATGCAGTTAATGCATAACTAGAAGAAATATTATATAATGATCCGGTTTGTAACTGTCCCGGTTTAAACTGCCTTCCCATTATGCCCACCTACCTTTCACTACAATTACATCTGTAGATTCTATGGTATATCCTAATATTGCAGTATCAAACACAATAGTTTGTGTAGTCATATCAGTAGGAGTCCATGTATATGTTGCTTTGTCAGCATATTGTCCGTTAATATAAATATCAAATTCGTCTTTTGTTGCTGTTTGTAATGTCACCGGATTAGTTGCGGCAACGCCTGTAATTGTGATAGTTGTAGAACTTGAATATGTTGCAATTTTTTCCGTTAAATTAATTAAGTATGCCATGGTTGCAGCATTTAATGTTGTAGAAGATCCGCCTCCCGAAACAGCAACGACGCCTCCTGACATTACGTAATTTTTAACTTGCAATATTTGTTGAGGAATAGTAGTTGTAGTAAATATCCCAAAATCAACATCAACGACAGTATCAAATACTACTTTTTTAAGAGAATACATTTTTTTGATTGTTTCCAATCTAGTTTCTTGTTCTGCTAACAATGTTGCATTAACTGTAATAGGAATAGTCGCTCGGACTAATCGATCCTCTCCAACTGTATTTACTGTTTCAAATGATACTGATCCTAATGATGCTGGAAATTTATTTCCTTCATTACCCCAAGAAAATCTGTTATATGTTAAAATTTGATCAATTAATGTTGTTAGTTGTGTTGTAAAATCACACCACACCATCATATCATATTCTACAGTTACATATTTTGGTATATCTACAACGTAAATTTTTTGAGATAATTGTGGTTCATTTTTTGGTATAGGAAATAGTTCATCTTCATAACGATTTCGTTCGTTATATTTTGATTTGTATATAATTGAATTTCCAGATGTTGGTCTATTAACATCAAGTGTTCTTTGTGCATCTCGTTCTACTACGCTATTACGTTTAAGCATAATCATAGGAGATTGTAACATGCCCTTTTCATCACGCAAATAACCTAAACGTCTTACATTGTCCCATTTTTCTCCAGCCGCATAAATTACAGGAACTGATATGGTTTGATCATTTGCAACAACTTGTGGCTGTATTTCATTTTCTACATACCATTTAATTGCATAATCAATATCATATATGGTACGTTTTGCACTTCGTATTACATCATCATCTCTACGTGTTTGTTGTGCCCGATTCAATAATAAATCTGGCGTTAATCCTTCCGTACGTATGGGGTTGGGTTTATTTGTTTTACGATCAATATTTTGTCTATTTATTCTAGGCATCAACTTCCTTATTTTTCATATGCCGGAGTTGTATTGTTTCCGCCTTTTCTTAAATTCGTAATACCTGTTGGTGTTTGACGAGTTGCATGTGCATCACATAATACTGATACACTATAACCGAATTGATTGCCATTTGGCCATGTTTCCGGATTTTTTCCCGCAAAGTATTGATTTGCATCAATATTATCTAGTTCATAATATTCATTATCCCATAATACAATATCGCCAACTTCTGGATAAAAATCTGCACGTTCTAGAATGTCTCTAGATATAGCAAATTGAGCTGTTCTTGTATATGAATGACCGTAATCATCCATTCCGGCGGTTTTTCCTTCTTTAGTAATAACACATGGAATTAAAATTGAATCATAATATGCTTTCTTTTCAGATTCTCCATACATATTAGATGCACTTTTTTCTACAATTAATTTATAGAATTCAATTTCAGTATCAATAATAGCATTAATCAATTCGGAATTAATTGCAGCTAAAAATCTTGCATCTCGAATACCACCAAATATTGCCATTTATCTCCTTTATCCAATGTATATTTTTAATGGCACTTTAGACAACATTTCATGCATCTGCGTTGCTTCTGCATTTTGACGTGTCATCATTTGTTCTTTAGTCATTTTATCTAAAAATTCTCGAAGCTGTGTTATCAATGCTTCTTTTTCAGTTTGTCCTTGAGTTACTAAATCAGAACCATTAAGTGTTACTTCGCCATTTGGAATTGGAACTGAAGAATATTTATTGCGAATGTATCCTAACATTTCTTTTGCTAGTGCAATACCATATTTAATGATCCACGCACGCCCCATATCATTAATATTCCTGTATGTTTGATATGTATATGGTATATTTGATGCGTCACTTACAACATTCTTTAAAAGTGCTGTATTGCCGAATAAAAGTGCATCGTTGGTTTTTTCTTCATCAAATATAAAATCAAACCAAATTTCTCTAAAAAATGGCGTTGCTGTTGATGATCCAGTACCAGATACTGGTATTGGCCATATTTTTATATCATCTCCATGAATTTCAAATGAATAACTAGATTTTCTAATTTGATCATTAAATTCAATTGATTGCAATCTAAATAAATCAGCATTAATTGGCATCATCATGAATGATACTGATGGCGAAAAGCCTCCGAAATCAAATGCATCAAGTAATTGTTGCGAACCCAAACCCGTACCAACGAATGGATCAAAGTATCTTACAATTGCTGGTGGAGCATTATGAAGAACCCGTTTAACTTCAATTGAAGATGTTGTTATATTAATACCTAACGATGCAGATACAGCAGCACGTAAACTATATGTTTGTTGCCCCGGCACCATTTGTATTGATGCAGAATGCCAACGCAATGTACCCCCACTATCTGCTTCAGTACCATATGCTTTTGATAGTTTTGTAACATACCCAAATGAATTGCCAACTACTGCTCCTGTAAAACTTGAACCACTTAAAAATGCAGATGATGTTTGAACACCTAAGGTATTCATTAAATTGTTAACAATATTAACTTGATTAACTTGATTTGAATATTCAATAGCTGCTGCTTCAAATGCAGTATAAAAATTTATTGCTTGCATTTCAACATCCATTATAGGATATCCTAAATGTTGTGCTGCAGCTTTTGCAAACTTATCTGCATGAGCTTGGAAAACTGAATCGGTATCAAAAAATCCAAAAGGTGTAGATCCAACCGTAAATGATGATGAACCTGGCCAAATTGGTTTGTTTTCTGAATAATCCATGATAATTCCCTTTTAAATATAAATATCAATATCTTTCATTTAGCAGTTTTAGAATTTCATCTAATGCTTCATGACGATGATTGTCAGTTAAAATAATTTCATTTACAAATTTAGATTCTTTTAATTTAGGAACTTCGTGAACTGCCGAATCATTACTAAATTTTAAATCGATTTGATATCTATCTCCTGTTAATATCATGATACTGTCTTTTCCTAGACGAGATAATACCATTTGCAGTTGTTGTTTTGTTAAATTTTGAAATTCATCTACAATACAAATTGCATGATCAAAAGTACGGCCTCTAAAATGTGCAAGTGATACTAATTCAATATTTTCTTCTTTTTCTAATTTATCTAATATTTCTGGTTTATTATAAACTTTACGCATATTGCTACGCAACGGAACTAACCACGGATCCATCTTTTCTGCCAATGATCCTGGTAAAAAACCATTATCTTCATTTGAAACAGTTGGCCGAGTTATAATAATTTTATTGATTTGTCGTTTAAAAAACATATCTAAAGCAATTTGAACTGCTAATAAAGTTTTACCAGAACCAGCTTTACCTAATATAAAATTAAAAGGAGTTTCAATAATTTTTGATTTTGCTTGTTTTTGTTCTTCTGATAATGTAATTGAAAACTTAATGTCATTCTTTGGCGGAGTTTTCTCCCGATTTTGTGTAGCCATAAAACCTTTTGATTAATTAAAACAATTTTGTAAGTGTAGATTCTTGAAGAGTCATATCCTTGAGTGTTTCTATTTTTCCTAAACAAGCTTGACGTATTGCCAAATATGTTTTTCTAGGAGGATATGATGTCATGATCTTAATAGTAACTAGTTCTTTATCCGGACCAAGGTCTTGTTCTATATGAACCATTAGAACCAATTCAATCGCACGAATACGATCTAAAACATCAACAAGACGACCATCATAACGAATGATTGCTTGCATTGAATACTTGTTGTGTGGAACTGCCATAATCTTTTAATATAAATATTCATACAGTAAGAAAGGGTGACCGGAGCCACCCTTTCTTATTCCTTTAACTAATTAATTGTTTAAATGATTAAATCAAATTAACTATTATAGAGTGTTAAGACCATGTACGTATACTTTTCCGTAGAATTCTGGACGAACTACTTTCTTCGCGTAACGTGTCATGACACCTTTACGTGGAGTGAAGTTAACTGGATCGTATACAAGCGGAGTCATAATCAAAGGAATATACGGGCTAAATACAGCACCTGTTTCAAGGAACTGTGCACCACGGAATCCCATTAAGATTACGTTCTCTTGCATATATGGGTTTTTGTAAACTGTGTAACGGTTATTGATTGCACCAATTTTTTGTACACCTGCTGCAAATTCCATTTTGTTACCATCTGTGTCAGCAGCAAATCCTGGAATAGACTCAAGAATAGTTGCAACTGCAGGAGAAGTAACTAAGAAGTTAGCACCACCACGCAATGTTTTTTGGTGAATTTTGTTAGATACTTTTTGAAGTTTAGTACCTAAAGTTTGGAACCAACCACCTTGAGTGTTGTAATAACCATCACCAGCAGCAGTAGCTGCACCAGCACCTGATTGAGTAAATCCTGAACCATTCCAGAAGTTGTTGTTCAATGCTGACCAATACTCAGTAGTAGGAGCCGCTGCAATCAACATATCTAAGATCTCTAAATCAATTTCCATTGATACATACTCAGACAACATTGAAGTCAATTCAGCTTCAGCATCAATTGAGTGATATGCGTTCAAGTCTTGAGCAAACTCAGGAGTCCAAACTGCTTTCAACTTACGAGTCTTAGCAACGATTGGTTCAGATTGCATTTCAAGGTTGATTTCTGGGATATCAATATCCGTACCAGAATTAATACCTGAATTACTATAAGGGGTACCTGAGAATGGATTTTTGTCTTCAAAATCACCGCGTGAAACATCAGTTGGTTGTTTGCTATATTGTAATTTGAAGTTTGTACCATCAATTGCACGTTGAATCGATGTTGCTTGTGCAGTGGTTACGATAAATGATGCAGTGTAATTGCTATCAATTGTAGAGAATGCCTGAACTGGGATAACTTCAACACCTGCTGAACCTGATAAGAATGTCCAAGAACGAACTGCATATAAATCAGCATCAGTTGGAACATTGATAGTTACTTTTTTGTAGCTTGATAATGATGCAGAATAAACGCTATCAAAATTAACTAGACCAGCGTCAGTTATTGCACCAGTACCAGAACCTGTATTTGCTGCGGTTGAAGCTAAAGCTGCAGACGCAGTAAATGGAATTGAATAACCGAAACGACCTGCACCATAAAGACCACCAGCTGCATCACTACCAGTTGTAGTAACACCGAACAATGAATCTAATGCATTAGGATTACCAAATGGATCACCTGTACGGTTAAGATTGTCATCGTCAAATCCAGGTACAGCTGTACCATATTTGAAGTCAAGATAGAAAATAAGACCTGATGGCAAATTCATTGGTTGAACGCTAACGAATTCTTTAGCAGCAAATTCTGCAAAAATACGACGTACCAATGGAAGAGCTACACCTGCCCATTCTTCAGAACCTTGTGTTGTACCAGTTGCTGAAGCTTCTTTTACTAATTGACGTGCTTGGTTTTCAAGCAATTGAGCCATTCCGGCTTTTTCTGTTTCGGTACGAAGACCTTCTAATAGACCGGTCTTTTCCCATTTCGATGCCAACGCTTTAGCTTGGTTGCGTTGTACGAAATCATTTGTTTGTAATAAATTTGAAATACTCACGGTTTTCCTTTTTTAATGTTATAGCAATCCTGCTAATTTTTTCCAACGGTTAGCCAATTCAAATCCTTCTGACAATACTTGAGTGGTTTCTTTGCTAGGTGCTGTTGATGCAGCTGGTTTGCTAGCATAAGATTCTTTAACTACTCGTTTTTTAGTTGCTGGACGATTGAATGACTCCGCTAATGTTGTAAATACTAATTTTACTTCTCTTGTATTGCCTGCACGATCAAAGTTTTCAATTACTTTCATTTTTTGATCTTCATTCAATTCAAAATTACGGAACAATTTGTTTGTGTAAAGAAGTTTTGCGTTAAGAAGATTTACTTCTGAAAGAATACCTTGAAGTTGTTTAACGGTTGCATAAGCTTCTTCTAATTCTTCTTTCATTGCTTCTTTTTCAGAATCTTTAGCTTCCATTTTTTCTTCTTTTTCATCTTCATCTTCTTCATCTTCTTCACGAAGAATTGCTTCTAGAATCTCATCAATTGATTCCATTGGCATCATTTCATCTTCATCTTCTTCATACATTCCTTCAGATGCTAAACCATCTTCGATGCTAGCATCTTCGCCTTCAGTAGCCATACCTTCGTGCTCTAAATCACCTTCTAATTCGCGAATAATTGATTCTAGATCTAAATCTTTGTCATATCCTTCGTTGTATTCGTCGGTCATTTCTTCTGCATCCATTTCTGGCTCTTCTTCTGGCATTTCTTCGCCGTCTTGTGTATAAATGTCAAATTCATCAAATTCTCCGTCATTATTAACATCAATTGATAAATCACCAACATCTACACCAGCTCCGGCTTCATCACCCATTTCTGCATCCATTTCTGGTTCTGCATCAATTGGTTCTTCTACTGACATTTCTTCTTCTTCACCCTCGATTTCATTAGTTAGTTTAGTTGCTAACATTCTTTCTAAACGAGGAGCAAAGGCTTCTTGTAAAGCAATTTTAGCGTTTGCTAAAGCAGTTTCTTTAACAGCTTTTGCGTCAGCGATTGCTTCTTTTAGCAAGTCTGATTTTGCCATTGTTTCTCCTTAAATTTGTTTTTTGGAAATAAGATTATTTGAAATCTTAATAGAAATATATTAAATACTAGACACTATATAGGATAGCGTATTTACAAATAAATATGAGCATGTTTTTAAAAACAGTAAAAAAGCTCTAACTTTTTTATTAGAGCCTTAAACTTTAATTAATTTTTTCGTTAAAAAGAATTTAAATCTTTAATTCGTTGAATAAATTGTGCTGCTTGTAATTGTTTTCTACGTGTTACACTAGGTTTTTCAAATTCTCTTCGTTCTTTAATTTTTTCCAATACTCCGGATGATTTTACTTTGCGTTTCCAAGATTTAAGAGCAAATGCTAAATCTTCTCGTTGTGTACCTACTACATTAACTGCTAAAGGATTGCCCGGAACAATTGTTTGATGTTGTTTTTGTTTTTTACTCATATATTAAATTTAAATTTCTGGTTGCGGTTTTGGTTTTGATTGTCTAACGTTAAATCTAAAATGTTTTAATTCTGGCTTCTGTGCTAAGTAACCTTGTATTTTTTGTGATTCTAAGCCTGGATCTTGTCCTAATCTAAAATAAAAATATCCAATTTTACCTGATGGAGAAATTGTGTGTTTAACTACTGTAAATCCTTTTCTTTCTGACCATTCTTTAATTTCTTGTGCGACTGCTTGTGCTTCTGCAGGATTTCTTAATACATATTCAATGCCGCCTCTATAATCAGTAATATTATTAACTAATTGTGCTTCTTCTAAGTCCGATTCAGTTTTTAATGCATTTAATACATCTTTCATTCCTAAGAATGCATCTCTCATATCTTTAGCATTTTGAACATCATCTTTTGTAAACTTAGGAATTCCTGTAGTAGATGTTGGTTCATTTTGTTCAGTTAACCCAAAAAATTCTTTATATAATTTTTTAAATATACTCATCATTCTACCTATATTATAATAATTTTATATCAAATATCCAAATTAACCAACATCATAATATTTACGAAGGCCTTCTGCAATATCTTCATATGCAGCACTTAAACGTTGTTGAAGTTGACTCATTTCTTTTGCTGTTGCTTCGAATACTTTGTATGATTCATTAAGGCCTTTCATATGACGATTGATAGTCATTTTATCAAACCAGCCTTCATCTTGTAAAGCAATGTTTTGTGCTTTTTCTACAATATCTCGTACTCGTTCGGTAAGTTCTTGCAAATTACCTTTTCCGTAAACTGATTCACCCATAGCTGAAAAATTCTTTACAGCTTCCATGAATTGTTGTTTTTCTTCGCGAGATAATTTTAATTGCTCTTCGCCACCGTTAAGTGTTTCTAAAATATATGCCAAATTGCTTTTCATTATAGTATCCTACATTTCCCATCTTCACATAATATTGATGTGATGATATTATTTATTTTATCGTATTTACTTTGGTTTGATTGTTTGTTAACTGATTCATTCATACTAACAGGACGCATAAAAGCCCCATGAGTAGAAGGATTAGATACGAAATCCCAACATATTAATTCAAAATCTTCTTGAACTTCAACCGTGCCTTCACTTCGTAATTCTTTAACTGAGCCTAATCCTCGAGAAGAAATTCCTAATGTAATTCCTGCTTTAAATAATTCTTTTAAAATTTTACCCGAGGGTGTATCTAAAACTTGAACTGCACCCATTAAATTGTCACCGTTCCACCAAATTTTTAAAATATTGTGTGAAACATTGTTTAAGTTAACAATTGATGATTCTGGATGATCTAGTTCACCTAATGCTCTGTGTTGATCGATATATTCTTTTTGGTAACGTACACATTCTCTTTGTAGAATTTGTTTTGGATATACGCGGCCGTTTTGATTCTTGGCGCCTGCACGTTGCAAAACACCTTGAACTACAAAACCGCCCGGAACGCCATATGCGGCGCCTGATGACTCTTTTAAAGAACCAATCGGTTTAAATGGCATATATTCTACAATTAATCCTTTTGACATTTTATTCTCCTAACGCTCTAACTCGCTCTGATATTTTAATTAATCTGTTTGATATTTTATTTAATGCTGTTTCTACAGCGCTACCATATCCTGTTCGATTAACACCTGATTCTGTTTTTAATCTTGATGCATAGTTAACTGTTTTTTCAATTTCTTGAAGTTGTTTTGCGACAGTTTTTATTGTTTCTTTAATTTTTTGTTCAGGCGTTTGTTTAGGATTGCCATTTGCAAAAGATCTATATGATTCAATTAATTGTTCATATTTTGTTTCTATTACATCTTCTACAGTAAGTTTTGTATGATTTGCTAGATCTTTTATATTAGCAGTACCATATGGTTGATTTGTAAATTTAACTGGATATTCTTGATCTTTATTTGGCCATTTATTTACATCTCTAGCAAATGGAAATTTATCTTGCGCATTTTCTTCCGACGATTCTGGTGTTTGATCTAGAGTAGTTTTCCATTTAAATGTTGGTGGCGTATTCACTGATTCATATTGTGCTTTTTTGCCTTTCCATTTTCCTGGTTTAGCAAATGCTGCAGGTGTATTATAACCAGCGATAGCACCAGTTACATTTTGTTCATCAATTTCATTATCACAAACACATTGATCGTTTAGTCGATCACATGAATCACAATAATTATCTAGTTCTAGGAATTTTTCTTCCATTTCTCGTAAAAGTGATTTCATTAATGCATCTCCTTTAATTCACGAACTAAATCAAAATAACGTAATAAAGATAATACGTGTGATTCTTTAATTGATTTCATATTTTCAACAGTACATAACATTTCTGAAAGTTTTTGTACTTTAATTTGTGTTGCTTTATCAGTTATAACTTTTGCTTGTGTTGCTAAATCTTTTTTAATTTTTGGAATAACGGTTTGAATATATTCTTTTAATGCATTTGTATCATTAACATTAGTAATATACTTATTCAAAAGTTGTTTTTGAGATTCATCTAAATTGTTTGAATATTTCTCATTAAATTTATCAATCATTAATTTATATGTTAATAATCGTACATCTTTTGGTTGAGATTGAAATGTTTCTAATGTTAAATCTTTTTCTTGTTGTTTTCTTTCAACAATCATTCCGTTAGATACAATTACATGTTTAGATTCCATCAATTGTTTTGGGTTATCTGTTTCTTGATACTCAAATATCATGTAAATTGATGCTAATGTTTTATAGTTATTGATATGAATTTTTGAAATATCATCAAAATTAAATCGTTCGGAAATTTCTTTAACTAAATTATAACGTTGTCTTTTAAGTAAACTTTGATTTAATTTATTATGAGTTGCTTTAACTGTACGAATATAATCTAATGCTTGAGCTTCGGTTCGATATTGTTCTTTCATTAATGAATTATATAGATACAATTCTTTAGCAAGTTCTGTATTTTTTCCAAAATATTTTTTAATTATATCGATGGTAGTTGATTTATTAGATGATAATGTTTCTGATGTTAATTTTCTAACTAACATTTCGAAAAGTATTCCGGTATTTTTATATTTCGAATGTTTTAATTTTTTCATATTCAATACAGTTCTTTTTTATTTAATAAATATGTTTGATTTATAAAATGTTCTTTTCATCTAACATGGTACCTTGATCTAAATCTTGTTTTCTACTTTTTAAAGTTTCGGTAATAATATTAGGTCCTTTTGATTTATTTAAATAACGAAGTATGTTGTTACTTTCCGTTGCTACCGGTCTAACTGTTTTGTCAAAACGTTTATCGGGAAAGAATGTTGATTTTTGATTATCTGGGTTAAATGCTTGATCAATTTCTTTTTTACCAGTCGGATCCCATCCAAATGCATTTTTATGTTGTCCAAATTTAATTCCTTCGGGTGGACGACCTCCTTGATCTTTTTCTTCTACATCGTCAGATGACATATGCATTGATGCTAAATCGTGAGGCGTGCCAAATGAAACGCCGGTAACTGCAGGATCATTTCCTTCTTGTTCAATTTGATTTTGTCGGAATCGAAGTTTAAGATCTTCAACTACATCCGTACGTTGTTGTAACCATTCATCTTCTGACATATTGAATATAAATTCATAAATGTATTTATCAGAAACTAATTTGCTGTCTTTCATTGAAGTTGCCAATGTCATTTTTTCAGTCATTAATGCAACTTTTTGTTGATCATAAATAATTGATGGAGCGGTTAATTCTAATTCAAAACCAACTAAATCTTCGCCTTCATACCCTTGTGCATATAAATGTACTATAGCAATTTTAGTTAGTTCTGACATTACAATTCTTTGAATACGTTCAATTGTTCTAGCAAAACGAATATCCATAGATGCTAATGTAGTTTTTCCTTCGACGGCTTCTGCATAACCTAAAAATGGCTTTGGAACTTTTAATGCAGCCATCATTTTGTCTTTGATATATTCTAAATCTTCTGTGCCTGTCCAGGTCATACCTGGTAGTGTATCAATTGACGTAGTAGAATTACCTCCGCGAACTGGCAAGTAATAATCTTCTAACATATTCATTAAATTGAATTTAAGATTATAATTACCAGTTTGTTGATCAATATGTGGAATTTTTTTCATTTTATTGATGATCTGTTCCATGAATGAATCAACTTCATTTGGCGGAATGTTACCAATATCAATTTTAAATACACGTTTTTCAGGAGCACGCATTATACGATGTATAAGCATTGCATCTTCCATCATCATTAATTTTTGAAATTCTTTACGTGCACCTTCTAACATTGATCTACCATATGGTAAAAAGTTAGAATCCGATAACATACGGAAATGTGCTATTTCAAAAACTTCAAAATCTTTTCTAGAATCTGCTACGTGTTTAAATTTAATTTTATATTCACCAGTTGCTTCATCATATTCTTCCCAGCGCTCAATTTCATAACTAGAAAATGGACGCGCGTTAATAATTCCTAATTCATCAGCAATATCTAATTTTAAAAAGAAATCGCCATATTTTGTCATGTTGCGAATCCATGTCCATAAATTAAATTCAATATTTAAAATATCATAAAATAAATTATAAAGAATTTTTTGTATCTTAGAATTATTTGTTTTAATAGTTAAGATATCACCAAATTGATTTGCTAATGTAGATTCATCAGAATATATATCAAGTGCTGAACTAATAATAGGATCTCGATCCATCATTTCATAATCAGCATAAAGTTGCATACGATTTTGATGCATATAGTAGTTAGAATCATATCCTCCCATACCACCAACCATGTGCTTGTTAGCACCATGCATTCTTGTATATCGATCTGCTACTTTAGTTTGATTTAAGTTGCCGACACTTTGTAAACGATTTGTATCGACTACACGTAATTTATCTTTTCCATATGCTCGAACAATAACATTCGTAGCAAATAGATTCTGTAAACGTTTTCTTAGAGACGCCATAATATTATTTTACTTTATTATAAATATAACTTGTTACAGAAGCCAGGTCAAATTCTCATTGTAATGACCATTGTTCCATTCCCAGCCGTCAGTATTTCCTGCTGCTTTGCCGGTAAAAATAACTTGTTGTGAAGATTTTTGAAATTGACCTAATGTCTTTTTATGTAGTTCAATTCCTTGTTGGCGTAATTTTAAAGATGTATCTCGCAGCCAAAGGCCAATACAAAATGACATTACTAAGTCATCGTTATAGCCATTTTGTGCTTGAGCTTTTCCATTCAACCAAACAAATACAAATAATTCTTGAATCAAACGTTTGCTTCGTATTACTGGAGTTTTTTCTCGCATATACATTTCAAGAGCTGAAATCATTAATGGACGTGTTCTAGATGTTGTTGATACACCAGGAACCATTTGGCTCTTATCTTTCATATCATAACCTTTTTTAAGTTGAACATCTACATCAACATATCCGTCATCTTTATATGTATAGAATAAATTTTCATAACTTCGATCTAATGCAGGCTGAATTGCAGCCCAACCAATATTTGCATTTTCTATTGCTAGCAATGCATTATTCCACTCTGTTGCAACTGACACTAACATGTTTCCAAAATCTTTAGGAGGAAGTTTGCCTTTATATTCCGCAACTTGCGCAACGTCTTGTACATCAATAACATGAAATGTTGACCAGTCACCACCATCACCTCGTGCAACGTCAGCTACTACTATATAATCTTTTTCATAGTTAGGATATTCCCATATCCAATATGCATTATCAAAACCACGTTTTTCTACAGGATCAGAACATTTTAATTCATAATCCATTAATATACCGCCATCTATTACAGTATGCCCGGAACTAATAAAGTCACAATCACATTCTTGTGCAGCACTTCGTTCACCCAATAAACGAGTTTGTTCATCTCGCCAATCTTGATCGCGGTCTGGATGTACTGTCCAATGTAGTTTGATTGTATGGAATCCATTAATTTCTTGTTCCGCTTCTGACCATACTGAGTGAAACCAATTACCAATCCCATTGGGTGTAGATAATACAATTGCACCACCACCTGTTGATAATGTTGCTTGTGATGCTACCCAAATTTCTTCAATATTACGGATGAATGCAGCCTCATCTATAATAAGCAATGAAAGTGCTTCTGAACGCGCGCCGGTTGTTGCTGATGATACTGCTTTAATTTGAGAACCATTTTTAAATTTGAGTGAAAGTTTGTTGTCAGCTTCAATATTACCTTTTAACCAACTAGGTAAATTGTCGTGCATGACACGTACTTTTGTTACTAAGTTTTTTGCTACTTCTTGTGTTGTTGCAATAACAAGAACGTTAAAATCTTCTTTGAATAGCATTGACCAAAGTGCAAAACCTGCTGATAATGTTGATATACCTAACTGACGAGATTTTAATATTACATTGTAACGATTATCTCGCAATTCGGTTAACGAGTCTTCCTGAAATGGATAAAGGTTAAATTTAATTTTACCTTTTTTAGGATGTTGAATATAACAATATTGACGCATAAAGAAAACAGGATCTTTAGCACACATTGTGTACTGTTGTTGAATGATCTGTTTTATGTTTTGAGTCATATTATTTTATAAATGAATTAATCAATATACCAGAACCTAATGCTGAAAGAAATCCGAGTCCAAACCAAACTGATTTTTTATCATACCACTTTGGTTGCATTAATACAATCTTTTTTTCTAAATCTGCAACAATTCCTTTTTGATATAAAATAATACTATCTTGTTTTTCAATTTCAATTGAATCTAATACTATAAGTGAATCTTGTTTTTTAATTGTTTTTTGATATGCGCCTATAATTGAATTATTAAGATCATCTACCATCCATAATGAATCTAAAACAAACGAAATATCAGCTGCTTGTTGTTTAGTAAAACAAACGGTATCTGCATTTTGTTTTTTAGTTTTTTGCGCAAAACTTAAAGATGTAATTAATACAAATGTTAATAATATGCTTTTCATATTAAGCTTTCTTTGCAGGCCGGCCTCTGCGTGTTTGTTTTAAAATATTTTCTTTTACTTCTTCTTCAGGTTTTTCTTCTACTACTAAATTTTCTTTTTGCGTTTCCAATTCAGTAATTTCTTGTTTTACTTCAACAATTTCTTGTTTTACAGCTTTACGTTTCTTTTTAATTTCTTTTACTTCAGTTTCAATGCGATCAACATGTTGCTTTTTTTCTGCAACTGCTTTATCAATTTTTTCAATTTGATTTGATTTCTTTTTACTAGTAAATAGAAAAAATGCAACAATAGCTCCAACTATTCCTGCGATTGCTAATACAATGTTTTTAATTGTTTTCATTTGTTTGTGTTACTCCATTTAGTTTATTTAAAAAATTTTCTTTAAATTTATCAAATTCTTTTTGAATTGTTTCTTCAAATTCATCGATTGACATTTTTGCAGACCATGTTTCTGTATCTCCTTCGCCATTTGTTACAAATTGAGTTGCTTGTGTATATGCTTTCTTTAACATTTCAACATCGCGTTCTGCTTCTTGCAACCAAGCTAACGCATTTTCTCGTACTTTGTTTCGTGCATATTCATCAAATGTACCATCTTTGCGCATTTCGTGTTCCATTTCAATTACACAATCAAAACACATACCATGTATTCCGCGCATCTTTTGATCTAATGGATGTGCTCCAGAACATGTGCATATATCTTTTCTGCAATTAGGAAATGAACGTATTTCATCTCGAACTGATTGTAAAATATTTGAATTTTTTGTTTTTCGAAGTCGGAAACCATCTCTTTGCTCTACAATATATGTAACGCCAGATGTATCTGTTTCTTCCCAAGTATCGCCAATATTATGACGTTCAGATTTTTTTGCAGCATCGAGTGCATCTGAAAATCCTACTGTTGTTTTTGTTTGAAACTTATGGGTACCATCTAACATTTGATTGATGGCTTTAATGTTTTGTAACTTTTTTGACATATAACTTTTCTTTATTATTCTTCAGTTGATTGACCTATTTTTTTATATTTTTTTGCTATAGTTCGTAACATCAATCTATAAAAATTTTTAGTATCAATTGGGTCTGCATCTTGAAATGTTTGATCAATAGCTCTAAACAATGTTTCAGTTCTGCTTAAATTTGAACGTTCTGAAGATAATACATCTTTAATTTTTGAAACATTTAATGTTTGGCGCTCTTCCGGGCCTGGCTCTTGTTCTGCAGAACTTGCATCAGGAGTAGGTGTTGTTGCAGAAGCAGGAGCTGCAGCATCTGGTGCTGGTTCTGTCGGTGCTGGTTCTGTCGGTGCTGGTTCTGCAGGCGTAGCTGTTGGATCTACTGCTGCATCGGCTGTTGGCGGTGTTTCTTCTGGGGCTTCAGCTGCAGGTGTTTCTTCTTCTGGAGTAGCTGGATCGCCTTGTTCTTTTAAAATTTTTGTAATTTTTCTTCGAACATATTCTCTAACTAAACGTTCTTTTTGCTCGCGAGTTAGATTTTCAATTTTATCTTTTAATACGTCTTTAACATCTTTTTCTTCAGCATCTTGGCGTTTCTTTAAACGTTTTGCTGCAGTTTTTGGATCATAATCGCCATCTTCAATATCTTTATAAAGACGATCATCAGCATTATATGTTGGATATAATTTTCCATCATCTTGCATAGTTTTATCTGTTTTACGAAGTACGTTAAGTTGTTTATCTTTAGTAGACTTTGGATTCAAACCGCCGTCTTTATCGTCAGCAGTATAATCTTTTAAATCTTTTCTTGTATTTGGTTTTTGAGATTTTTCTAAATCTTTTGGTGCTTTGTACTTGCTTTTATGTTTTTCAGCCATGATTATTATCCAATTTTATTATAAATATATCAACGTGCGTATTTCAATACTCCTAGTATCTGATTGACTGGAGCGAATGCGCCGGTTAATTTATATGTATTGCCGCCGTATGTAAATACTATGCCCTCTGAAGGTACAATTGCGTCAAAACCTCCGATGCGTTCTATACGACGTAATTCTTGTTCTAATTTTGAAATAGTTTCAGGATTTGGATTATTTTGTAAATCTTTAACTAATTCTGCCATTTCTTGTTTAATTTCTTGTACTGATTTAGATGGATTTGCAGCTAAGAAATTTGTAGCATTTTTTAATACTACTGCACCTAATCTTAAAAAGATAGTTTCAAATGGTTCCATGTTTTGTTTGTAATATTGTTTGAATTCTTTTTTATCAAATTCTAACGCCCAATTTAAAAAATCTGCATTATCAATTTGTTTTTTAAGTGCCGTTAAATTTGCAGATTTATCAAAGAATCCCCAACGATATACTAATGCATCTAATATTTGTTCTGGAATTTCATATTCAAATTGTTTCGCCTTAGATAATATTACATCTCTCCACCATGCTCTATGATATTCAGTTACGAGATCTGTTTCTCGCAATCCGTAACGTTTACGTAATTGATCTACTTCGTTAAAGAATGCAGCCTGTTGATCTTCAAAGTCACTTATCCGGCCCATTTTGATTTGTTGTGGAGGAATAAATGAAAATGTTTTTTGAAGATGTGCGTTTGCATCTTGTATAATACGTTGTACGGTTGCTCCGCCCGTTAAATCAGTTTCAACAATGTTTGCATTTTCATCATATTCAACTAAATTATGAAATTGTAATACTGCAACTTCGTATGAAATAACATTTTTAGTTGCAGGATAAATAATTTCCATGTTAGCAAATACTCGTCCATTTTTGAAAATTTGATTTAAAGTTTCTGGATTAACTTTACTAAATGCGTTGGATAAATCTTCTGCTGCTCCCCCGAATGCATCTGATATAGCCCCGCGATTATCAAATTTTGCTTGAATTTCTTGCACCGACATTGGATTAATTACATTACCTTTATTACGTGCAAAACCAATTTGGCCGTCTTTCCAAGTAACTTGAATATTTTGACCATCAGTTTTTTCAGTAACCGCTGCTTCGATGTCTAATCGTCCTTCTAATGCTCTAGAAATAATTTCTTTGATATCATTAAAAGTTAATCCATGATCATCATATGGATGTGCCATATGTCCTGCGGCGCCGCCTTCGGTAATAAGTGATTCAATTAATTCGGCACCCATTACTGTTTTAGGAAATTGATCGAAATCATATACAAACGATTCATCATCTTGTCGATCTAAAAATTTATTTAGTTTGTTGATTTTCTTTTTATGACGTTGTGTTTCAGCTTTATTCATTGTGGCTGCAAATACTTCGTCAACTTCTTCTTGTAATTCGTTAGTCCACCAATCTTTAGTAAATAACGCTTCTTGCATACCTGTTAAAATTTGCCAAGCATTTTTAACTTCCGCTTCATCGTTATTTGGGTATGACGCACGAAATGTTTTATAATCTCGGTCTGCTAATGATTGCCGTACTACAGTTGCAGAAATAGGTGTTGTGCTATTTTTATATGTTAATGGATCAACATCGATACTTAATTCAGTTGCATCAATACCAGCTGGCATTTTACGACTATTTTTATCTCCAATTGTAATATATTTATCTACATTTGGAACAAATTCTTTTGCACGTACATAATCATCTCCTTTTGTAGATGCAGCCATAGCATATCGGCCCGTTGCATCTTGTGGTAGTGCAAATAAATATTCATATGCAGCTGTAATAGGAGAATTAAATTCAGTTGGTTGAATTTCTACGTTAGGATTTGAATTTAAAATATTGAATAATTTAATAGTTTTATCTCTGGTAATTCCTTGTCGTTCTTTTGGTCCAATTAAAAGAATTACGCGATCTACTTGAGGATGCTCAGCATAGCGTTGTGCTAATGCTAAATGTGCTCCTGTTAATGGCTTGAATCCGCCGGGAAATAAAACTGTTATTTTATTCATCGTGTTTCCGTTTTATATAAATATCAATTATGAAATTTGTCCGCCTGGGAGTTGTGTTATTGATGACCCAACTACTCTACTAGTACGATATACAAAGCCTTTGAGTGCTAATACATCATTAACGTTGCCAGTACTACTTCGATCAACTATCATATAAACTCTAACGTAACAACCTTGTGCAGCCGCGATAGCACCGGTAGACATATTAAATGATATAGAACCACCTTCGTAAGTACCAATTGAATTTATTTGAGATATATTAGCTGGTATGCTTAATAAATTATCCGGAGTACTCCATGAATCATATCCCGTACTTGTTCCTGCACTTCCAGTAACACTCGCAGATTGTATATACCATCGTCCTCGTAACGTTCCCGTTAAACTAGATGCTGCTTTAAAATTATACATAAATGATACTTGCATTCTAGTTTCGCCAGGTAAAATAAATGTTTCAAATATCGATGCAGTTTGTGGAGTAGCTGATAAACTGCCGGTGTAAATAAATTCAGATCTATCAAAATAAACAACTCGACCTACGTTATAACCATCTGCATACTGATTATTGGTATCAAATAATACATTTCCTCCTTGTATCGCAATAAATGATGATGCTGTAACATTACCTTGTGGACTTAAATTAAAATTGCTAGATGAAATTTGTATATTTCCGTTAGCTCCACTGATGAATATAGAACCAGAATTACCAAAGAAAAATTTATTAGTTCTTACATCAATTTCTGAATCAGTTGTTGAATATCTAAAATAGCTAGAAGTATTTGCATAAAGTTCTAATCCAACGCCGCTATATAGAACTCCACCTTTTGTATTTTGTCCTGGTAATGCAGAACCTGACCATAATAAGAATCCAGGAAATCCTGCATCAAATCCTTCATATCCTAACGATCTAACAAAACCTGAATTAGGATACCCACTAATTGCTACTCCACTATTCAATGAATCAGCAACATAAAGTGAACCGGTAAGCATTGAATAATCGCCATCAATGTAACGATTTCCGCCTTCCCAATCTTTATTATTTACATAAGATATCTGTTTGCTACGTTCTCCATTAACATTGTAATATTCAACTTTAAATGAAATCTGATTATCAATCTTATGAGTTGTATTAACAAATGATTTAATGCGAGTATAATTAGGAGAATATCCGGCGTCATTGTCTGATGTAACATGTATGTCCGATACCGTCCAATCTCCTGATTCTACTACTAATAATAAAGTACCAGTACCAGTATAATTTGATTCAAAACTAAATATTTGATCATCAAATCGTTGAGTAGTTCCATTTACAACAACTTCCCCAATGCGTTTTCCTAATTTTTTAGGAAATGTTTGATTGAAAAAATCAGTTGGATCTTGATAAAACGAGCTACCAGATAAATATATAGATAATTTTGCTGGTTCTGTGCTTACTTTAGTACCAATTGCATCTAATGAAACTTTATATGATGAACTTGCTAGAAATATACCGGCATAATTAGATTTAATTTGTGCTATTAAAATTTGATTTGCTGCATCTAAATTCAATGATGAAGATGTAATTCGCATTCCATTTTCAATCGATGCAGTAGTATGTGTTAATGTAGCAGGTGCTAATGTCTGTGCACCATTAAATGAAACACCTTCCCAGTATGTATTGATAATACTTTGTGAAGTAAAAATACCAATTGATTTATCTGGATATAATGATGCAGTACTAGGAACAAATATTTCCGTTTCTTCTAATTCAATATCATTGATCAATTCCCAAGTGCCTATAGTACCATTGTTATTAGTAAAAACTTTGATTCTAGAAACATCTCCAGTTGCAGGTTCTAATCCGTATATTTGCATATACGCAAATGATTGAGAATTTTCTGTTTCTACGTATGTAGGAGTTGCTTCATATGTTAATGAAAATGAAGAAGAATCAAATGCAGTAAATGTATGTACCGCAATACTTTGGCTACTTAGTGCTGTATACTCTGTATCTAATAGTGCTACAGTTGGGTTTAATATCTTTTTAATCGTAGATACATAGGGTGTTGTAGATATAGCGTAATTAGGTTGTGGGGTAGGATTATTTGGTGCTGCAACTGTTATTGTACCAGTTGACATATCACTTGTAAATGTTCCACCTTGCAATTCTACTGCAGGTTTACCGTTATATGAAAAATACTTAACAGTACCTGTTGAATACGTTGGAAATTGAACACTGCCTGAATATTGCCTATCTAATTGTACACCAATTAATTCGTCAACAGTAACTGTAGGTGTTTGTTCAAAAATAATTTCTGAAACATTTGAGATGTTTGGATTAACTGGTATAGATCGCGTCCATTTTACATTTGCGCGCCCTTGCCATTCTTGTGGTGCTAATGCACCGTTTATTACAGCAGCTTCCGCTAAAATTGTAATAGTACAATCTCCAGGTGATGTATCCTCATAAATATAAATTGCAATTACACGACTTTTGTCTTCATCAATGTAATTTACAACTTCTGAATATATAGGAACACCGTTATAATCTAAAACTTCTAAATTTAAAACGCCGCCAACTTTTAAATTAGTTGGATGACCTCGAAGTTTAAATAAATTTTTTCCTGCTGTTAATTTATTCGGAAATTCAGTTATTTGAAAATAATCCGGCGAAGTAGCCGAAGTATCTATAAAATTTACATCAATAAATTCTAAACCTCTATATACAGCTTCTTTGCGTTTCATGCACGATACATTCTTTTATATAAATATTAGGAATGATTGATCTGGCTGAATCCGTTTGTTTTATTTACTTCAATTAAATTATCAACCATATCTCGCATTGAATCAACGTGTGAAATGATAATAGAAAAATCAAATTTAATTCTAAAATAATCAAATAAATTTACTACAGAAGAAATATGTTCTGAATCTAATGAACCCCAACCTTCATCGATTGCAATAAAGTTAGGACGTGGCAACGCAGATACATTGATAAGTGCGATTCTAATAGCTAATGATGATATAAAACGTTCCATGCCAGATGTTAATTCCAATGGCCAATAATTATCTTCATCATAAATAATATATCCGTTGATATTTTTACCATCAGTATTTAGAACCATATTAAATTCAACAATTTGATTAAGTACATTGTTTATTTCAGATTCAATTTTAGGAAGAGCTTTTGCAACTAATTCATATGGAATGCCGTTGCGTTGAACTGCTGTTAAATAATATTCATATGCTTTATATTCTATTTCTAGTTGTTGATATGCTTCTAAATTTTTAAGTGCAGTGCCTCGATTTGTTTTTGCAACTTCAATTGCACCAAAGAGTGATTTAATTTGCGATTGGATTTCTTTTATCTCTTCAGTATAAAATTCAATGTCATCTTTACATATAGCAATCTTTGCATCAATTTTGCGATTATGTTTAATTGCAGTTTCATTTTTTGTAAATGATTCTTGTCGTTCTAAACATGTTTCTAATTCAGATTCGCGTGTTTGTAATTCTGATTCTAATAATTGAAGTTGAAGTTCTTTACGTTCGATATTAGTTGTAGTTGTACGAATAACTTGCGAATGATGAGTTAATTCATCATATTGTACTTGATAAATAGATACTGCTTCAATATCTGTTTCTAAATTATCAAAACGATGTTCTAATTCTGTTAATATTGCTCGATCTTGATCAATCGTATCTTGGGCTTCGATTGCATCTTGTACAAAAATGTTAGATGTACAGTATTTGCAGTTTGGATCATATTCGTGAGCATCGAGATGTTCAATTTTTTGTTGCTTTGCATCAATTACTCCTTGTTGCTCTTTTAGTTGTAAACTAAGAGTTTTATGTTTTTCTAATAGTTTTTTATGTATTTCAATATTTTCTTGAATTTCTTGTGGGTTGTAACGAGATTGTATGATAGATTTTTGTTCTGCATTTTGTTGTTTTAATTCAAAAATTCTTTGTTCCGCAACTTCAATATCAGATTGTAATGTTTCAATTTTATTAGTTAAATCTGTTTCTTGTGCAGTTAAAATATCAATGTCTGGTCCTTCATATGTTGTAGGCAATTTAGATTCAATAAGATTAACAATATGATTTTGAACATCATTTCTAGCTTCTTGTTGTTTATCTTCTTGCGCTTCTAAAGAATGAATGGTATCTTGATTGGCTGAAATAATTTCATCTGCCTGTAACATGATTTCAGCAAAATCTGTTTTCTTGTATTCTTTTAAACGCCCGGCTGTTTCTTTGATTTCATCTGCAGCAAGTTGATAAAGTTGTTCAAATACTGTAATGTCTAAAAATTGTGATAAAAGCTCTTTACGTTCTTTTTGAGACTTTTCAATGAAGTTATTGTTATCGGCTTGTAAAGAAAATGCCGTTAAAATAAAATCATCATATGTGCCTAAGAAGCGACGAATATTTTTATTTGTTTCACTACGCTCCTCGCCGTTTAAATTTTCTGAATCAGTATAAAAATCTACATCTACTTTAACGTGAGTTTCTTTCTTTTTATTTTGCGTGCCTAGTCGTTCAATTGTATAAATCGTACCATTCATCTCAAAACGAAATACACCTCGGAACCACGCCTTTTTATTATTTAATACTTCATTTGCTTTACCTGTTTTACTACATTTATCAAATATAGTATAAGTAATTGCATCAAGTAAAGAAGATTTGCCAGATGTATTTGCAGCAAATAAACCACATACATCTTGTAGATTTTCAAAGTTTAAAATATTGCCTTCGCCATAACTAAACATGTTATCGAATTCAAAAGATATCGGATGCCATGTTGTATGACGCACTGATTCAACTGCTGGTAGTTTTGAATTAATTGTGCGATTAATATGTCTAATTGCATCTTGTTCTTGTACAGTTGCTTGTGGAAAGTTGTTGTCAATATATTCCGTTAATAATACGTTTTGATATTCAACATCTCGAACATTACCTATAGCAATACTAGATGATGCTGAAGTTTCTGTTGAGCCAATTGTTCTTTGTATTGTTATATCTTCTACTGCATATTTCTTGCGAATTGATGCAATAAGTTTTTTCATATCTGCTGCACTAGTTCCGTTAAATTTAATACGAATTCTAGGACGTTTCGGCATTTTTGCAGGAGCATTAATAATTGTAGCTCCTTGTGTTTCAATTGTTACATAACCATATTCATTTTCAATTTCATGAAAGTCTGCAGTTCGTTGATCTAAGTCCCAAACTAGTACGCCATGAATAAGAGCTTCACCATGATTTTGTTGAATTAACGAGCCTGGGTATGCAATAGTTTTTGCATCATCTAAGAATTGTGCCGGCTTATGAATATCTCCTAACAATGTAATATCATGTCCTGCAAATAAATCAACGCCTACATGTTCATTTGAAATTTGATACCCAATATCCGTTTTTGCAGTATTAACAGCACCATGGTGCAATGCAATTTTATATGCAGCATCAAATTCATTTGCACGAATATATTCTGCAGGTGTTTTATCAACAGCCATATGATTCCACGTAACACCTCCTAATTCAAATAAACCATTTTCTTTGATAAAATGAATATTAGGATTCTTAATTACATCTAATACCGGGCTTATTGCATCAACACGATGCATATTGTTTAGATTCATATCATGATTACCTAAAATAACAATTGTAGGAATCGTAAATCCGTTAAAGAAATCAACAAGCATTTGAACTAGTTCCGGAGACATATCTAATTTGCTATGTACAATATCTCCGGTAACTACCGCAATACTATTTCTAGTAGAATGAGTTGCAATAAAATCAAACATACGTTGAAATACCTGACGATATTCTCGATGTCGTTTTAATGTACGAATATGTACATCTGAAATATGAAAGATTTTATCTATTTTTTCAACGTGTGTATCTATTTTTCTTATGTCCATAACATGCCCATTTTGAGATGCATGATGCCCTCAAACGTTAATATATCAGTTTCATTTAATATTTCTCGTATACGTTCAAATCCTAATTCAGATGCATCAGCATCTTGCAATTCAACAAAGTATACATTAAGTCCTTCTGCCATAAATCTTTCTGCAATCTGAATGGCGTTCTTTAAAGCGTCAGCATCAAGACAAATATAAATGTCTCGTACTCGTTTTTCAATAATTTTCTTTTGCAGTGCAGGTTGAATTATTTTACCAAATAATGGAATTGCATTGCGTTTTATTGCAATTGCATCAAATGCTCCTTCACAAAGAATAATTGGCTCATTCCAATTTACAGTTAAATCAAAACCAATAATATCTTTAGAAATTTTAGGATTCTTATGTTTTTGTTTATCTGCTTTATAAAAAGCTCTACTAACAAAATAATTTAATTGGCCGGCGTCATCATAACTTGGAATAATAATTTTACCATAATATTCACCAGCTTCACAATAACCAATTCGATATTTTAAAATATCAAACATAGTAACTCCGCGATTTTTAAGATATGCAATTGCATTGCGATAATCAGGAGTCTTTTTTGTTTTCCATAATGGAATATAATCTTGTGGTAATTGTATGCTAGCATTTTCTCGTTTAGTTTCTGTTTGAGTTTTATAACGAGATGATTGAATGATTTTTGCAAGTTGCTCATGATACTGCTTAGGCAGATTCATTTGTTTAAACAAACTAGAAATAGAACGGCCTTTTTTGTCTGATATCCAACAATGCCATGCATTTTCACCATCATGAGTGGTATTGATATCAATTTCTAACTTCGGCTTGTAATGTGATGTAAATGGGGAAAAGAACGCAATATTATTACCGGAAGTAGATTTACCTTTACCTAATACTGATTCAAGTAATTGCAATAACTTAAGATTCTTCATTATTTAAATAATAATAAAATTCTGTAAGGAATCCAATTAAATTATTAATATAATAATATATTATTAGTTAAGCACATACATTTCATTCCTGGCTTAACGATTGAATCAATAGATTCTTCAATCTATTAATTAAATAAATTTCATTAATTACATGAACAATATATTAAAAATATTTCGTAAATCAAAAGAATTTCTTAACTATTTTTGGTTCTTCGCCTTTTTTCAAACATTCTTCGAGCCATTCTGCAGGAATATCCCGTTTAGCAACATGTTTTATTCCTAGTTTAAGAGCATATGCTTCGTATGTAGTAGGAGAACCTTTTGTAATTTTTTGTCCTGGATTTTGAAATACTATTCGGATATCAATTCCTGGATTTGATGTTAATACATGTTTCATTTTAGTACGATCGGCGGTAGTCCATCGACCTTTTGTTTCAACATACATTGTTTCGCCATTACGTTTTGTAAATACGAAATCAGGAGTATATTTTGCTTTGCGTTCTGGTACTACGTATTTTAATGTTTCTGTTTCATAATTCAAAGGATATTCCGTTTGATTTATTTGCATTGAAACTGATAATTCTAATCCAGATTTATAACCATGCTTTAAAGCATTTGCTCGTTTGCTATTTCCCAAGCTATGAAAATGATTTTTTGCCATAACTTAATTTAATTATATGTAATTCCATTCAAATGATTTTGTTTTAGTAACATATGAATTCGTAGTTACATCGTATTTATAATAAACAAGCTCAAATGAAACGCTTTTTCCATTTAATATAGCGTTAGATAATGTAGTAACAATTTGTCGTATATATTGTATATTTTTTTTATCTTGTTCAGATGTTGTTGAATCGTTTTGTAGTCTAGTTAATTCTGGTTCATAAAGTTGTTCAAATCTAGACGTAAGCTTATCTGCGGCACCTTCTTCATCATCTCCTATTCCTGGAGCGAATGGATTCCATGATCTAAATTTTCCAAAGTAATCTTCTGAACCTGCTTTTGTTGAAGAAATGTTATAATATGCTGAAATTAAATTTACTAAATATGAATTATTCTTTTTATTAATATATGATTCTTTTTTTTGATCTTCTACTGAAATAAAATCTACATGTACATGATCAGTATGTGGACTTTTTCCATTATATGGTTTTCCGGCAAAATTTGTTGATGAATTATAAATTTTTCGATACCATATTAAATTTTTTATATCTAAATCTTCTTTATGTTTTAGTAAAAAACTATTAACAGTATCGCCTAATTTTTTATCTTCAAAAACCATAAAATCTAATGCATTTCCATACATATGTTGTGATACTACATCAGTATCTGCAATATTTCTTGCATTTTTACCCCAAATATTTTTAAATTTATTTTGTCCAAATTTATTTAATACTTTAGATAAACAACGACGAGCAGCAGGGGATAAAGAAGAAGGATCTGGAATAAAATTTTCAAATAATAAATCTTTTAATTTCATTGCATTATCTTTCTACTATTTTAACAAATCGTTCAGGTACGTAAACTAATTGCTTACTTATTTCAGCTTTATACATTTTATATTGAGTTGATGAACCACCTTTGATTTTAGCAGTTTTTGTACCTAATAACGGATAACCCGTAGTTCTACATTTCAGTGTCGTTGGCTGTTTCGGCCAAGTTAAAACAAATTGAGAACCTTCTAATTCATATATATTAGCAGTATTTGATGTAAATACTACGTATTTTTTCTTAGCAGGTGGGTTGGGAGCTGGCTCTGGTGCAGGCGGTTCTTCTGGTCCAGGAATTAAATTATCATCAGCGTTTGGTATAAACTTATTGTTAAGTTTTTTTATCGTTGCCGCATCAGTTACTGAAACGATATTATCAAATATAGATACATCTAAATTATAAAGATCTTCATTTTCAAATTTAGATACATCTACAACTTTACCCCAATATTTCCCTACAATATCATATACATATAAATTATCATTTAATTTATATACTTTAAGTTTTTTATTATTTCCATCTATATCATCAACATCAATTTCTAAATCTTTTGGATAAAGTATACCACGTTTATATTCTCCATCTATAAATTGTCCAATTTGTTGTTTATTTTTATTAAAAACAGTTCCGTTCCAGAGAACATTATCTTTAAATTCTCCATCAAAAATCATACCATTTCCATATGTGCCCCGGCCTGTGATTTTCTTGAATTCGAAACCTTGTTGACCTGATGATCTAGTATAAACTGTACTTTCAACTTCGCCTTCAAACGTTTTAAATTGATCATCTGTTGCCGAATAATACTCAACCTCACCTTTATATGGCGCGCCGTTTTTAAATTCTCCATAAAATGCTCCTTCGCGCTTTGTTCTAACCTCACGAATGTTTTTTGTTCCAAATATTGGCTGAAACGTTAAAGATTCTCCATCTGTAGAAACTGACATTTTTGCTTCGCCTTCAAACCCATTACTATTAACATCACTATGTAATAAGTTATTATTTGTATCATATACATCATATTTTCCGGTATCTACGTTAATAGTATTACCATCATCATCAGTAACAGGTACCCCATCATCATCAATAGCAGGTTCCATACGATTTTTTATTATAACCTCTTTAGAAGCTAAATCTGCCTGTACATCATCTCCTACTACATCTATTTTAATTTTATCAAGTTTTGGTAAATTTAATGTAGTAGATAAATTAAATTTTTTACCAGAATCTTGTAGATAAGTAAACCATTTATTTGCTTGATCTAAGTTCATTAATGTAACTGACTGAATCTTATCTATTTGTTGTTCTGATTGCGCAAAATATGTTGTTTTTTGTAATGCTTGTTTTATTTCTTTAGATAATTGATTAATACCCGTTTTATCTTTATCAATAGCCCAAACATTCCAAACTTTTTTATTAGTTTTATCTAAAGCTTGAAAATAAATAAACAACCTTGTTTTAGGATTATATTTTACTGGAAAATATTGTTCTGCTGCTTTTGCAAAAACTTGTTTAACAAGTTCATCTAATTCAGAATCTGAATAAGTACCTTTTTTTGTTCTTTTAAAAATAATAGGTAATCCTGTGATAGCTCCGGCAGCTCGAGCTGCAGAATCTACTTTCGCACCTATTCTCGTATTATATGCTAGTATATATGGAGCTTCCCATTTTTTATCAGCCTCTGACAGTAAAGATGATTCAGTTAATTGTACTGCGTAATTTTTAATATATTTTCTAATAAGCTGATTTATCATCATAATCCAATTTTATATAAATATGTATCACCAATCAACCATTACCATTTTACCATTCCACATCATAACGTTATCAGATCTAAAATCTAAATCTAAATCAAATTCCGGAATATTTAATTTTTGAACATCTGATTGCAATGCATTTAAAAAATTATCCAACATTGGATCTAAATTATCAGTTTCTTGAGTAAAATCAAAAATAGAAACTTCACCTCCTTCATCTCTAGCAAATGAAGCAAAGTCTTGCATAAACATATCAATTGATTTTTTAATACGAACAGGTAATTCAGATGCATTTGCCATTATATACATATTTTTACCATCAACATAATATACCGGAATAAATGTAGTAAATTCATTGTATCGATTTACAATAATATCAGCAACTTCATATTCATCTTGTTCTTTTGTAATTTTAAATGTTTTATCTTCACCATCAATTTCATAAACACGACCGTTATCTCCAGCTCCAATAAGACGAAACTGGTTGTTACGTATTTTATCCAAACAACGATTTAAATCTTGTTCAGACATTTCTCGAAGAAGTTGTTTTAATCGTATCATATTATCCTTTGAATACTATGTTATTATCTAAATCTAAACGTATTAGGAAATTCATATCAACATCATTACGTTTTTTAATTGGCTGTGCTAATTTTGCAATTGCCAATAATTGCCCGGCGTCATTATATAAACCAATTGTAGTTATATACGGCGCAAACGCACTTCCAGAGACAAATGAATAATATGTAGAATCATCATCTTTTGTTAGTGTTAGATTAGTAGACATATTAAAATCGCCAGCATCTAATTTTGCAATTACAGACATTTCATAAATTGAAACTGTACTTTTATATGATGCAGTAAACGGCGTATTAATTAAATTTTGAAAACGATAATCCGGACTAGAAAATACAATAAGACCTTGTTTTTCAAAAACATTTCCAACTTGATTTGTTTGTAAAAATGTCCCGCCCTCCGTTCTATCACCTAAATACCCAATTTCTGTACTTGTTAATGACTTATCGTAAATTCGTATTTCATCTAATAAACCATTTAAATTTAAAGATGTAGAATCATAGCCTCCAATTTTTAATAAATCTTTATTATCAATACGAGCAGATGCGGTATATGGAGAATCATAAACACCTAACAATGTATTAAATGTAGATGACTGCAACGTGCCGTTAACATACATTTGTAAATTACTACCAGATTTTTGACAAACAACGTGTGTCCATGAACTAGAAACAACTGCAGAAGAAGTTATTTGTGCAACAAAATTCGTAGCACCTGCTGCCGAAAATACAATTTGTTTACTTCCACTTAATTCTATTTTAAATGGATAAACTGGAACTGCTGAACTAGATGCTTTTGCTAATATCAATTGCTTTGCAGTTCCACTATTTGATGAACTAATAAAAAATGAAATAGCATAATCATGATCTCGATCATAATAACCATCTAATTGAGTTTCAATATAAGACGATCCGGTAAAATATGCTGATAAACCTATACTACGTTGTTGACCCGTTGTAGAAGGAACACCAGGTTTAAATATTACATTTGATATATTATAACGTATTCTGCTACTATCAAAATATTCGTTAAATCCTTCATAAAATTTATAATCAGAAACAATTGATGCCGTATTAAATGCAGTGTCTAAAATATTACCATATCTATCACTTGAAAATGAACCAGAAACAGATGATGTAAAACTAAATGATGCTGGTTTAATTCCTTGTCCAATTTTATTTAATGGAATAGAAAATATTGATGCAGACTCATATAAAAACTTTTTAGTTCTATTTAAGTTTGTTGCACCAAATGTATTATATGGTTGATCTTTATATTTGTAAAATAAATGATTGATTGAAAAATATGTTACAGATTGCAAACTACCATCAATATTTGATGCATCATTAAATGTTAATGTAGTACCCAAAGCTGGCAAATTATTAATATCAGTATACACTCCATTCAACGGTAATATACTAGATGTTAAACTGCTAGAATATACAGTCCATGATTTAAATGATTGAAATGGATTGATTTGTACATCGGTTGTATCAATTTTTTTAAAAACTGATGGATATGATCCTTGATATGGATTATCTGTATTTTGTAATTTTGATTGTGCCATATAGTTAAAAGCCCCGATACATTTTATATAAATATAACGGGGCTTAAATCTATGTTATTTTAGAAATCTAATTTAACTCTTATAAGAGCTTCTCGTTGGAATGATTTTAATAATGGTTGAGAAAGTTTAGCAATTGCTAACAATTCATGACTGTCATTATATAAACCAACCGTCGTAATATATGTTTTAGGATCTCCAACAAATGTTGTCTGAGAAATTTGTCCTACTGAACCAGTTACATAAGAAGGATTATTTGAGAAATTATATTCAGCATTTTTAATTCGTACAAAGTAGTGCGTGCTTGTTACTTTTTCAGAATTACGAGCTTGAAAACCATAAGGATCACTAGTTTGTGGATCTGTAAAGAATGAAGAACCTGAAATAGAATGGAATAGTACGAAGTGATTATTTGCTTCAACACTTGATCCGGTATTAGTTGCAAAGCCTAATTGCTGATCTAACATTTTTCCATCTAATACTAATACACCATGGTCTGGATATGCTAATCCATAATATATCGGAGCATTTGTATTATGAATACCACTTGAAATTGAACCTGACACAATGTTATATATTTTACCCGAGTCACCTAATGTTCCTGTTGAAACTGACGAATCATCAATTAATTTGATAACACCACTACCAGTAACAACAGATCCAGTTGCATTAGTAGCTCTAGAAGAAATTGCAACTAACGGCAATTCCCAATTACCTGCATCTAAACGTTCTTTTATTCTATCACGTTTAAAATTAACTACATAAACATAATCCGTAGAACCAGATCCGGCTGTTGTAAATCTTGTATCATTTGGGTTTAAAAGTAACTGACGATATTGAGAATAAATTGCTTTGCTAGCAGCATCATTCAATTGACCTTGTGAATCAGAACCACTACCTAATGCGTGACCAAATGCTAATGAAAATTGTACCGCTGATCCTGTTGCTGCAGGTGTTTTTTGAGATACATCAACATAATATGTTCTTTGAGTATTTGTTTGAGTTGATGATGTAAAAAACGTCGTTAAACTTGCAATACCATCACTCCAAACACCAGCAGTAACAACTTCAATTTGATTGCTAACAATATCATTAACGGTATCAAATTTAGTAAACACTCTACCATTACGAGCTAAAATTTGTGATTGTTGCATTTCCGCAACCATTTGATTTGCAAGTTGTTGAGCTAATTGTTGTACTTGTTGAGTTATTGCTGCAGTTCCTACTGACGCACCAGCAGCGCCAGGTGGCGGTGTAGGCGGTGGAGACGGTGGAGACGGTGGAATTCTAGAATCATTTCTAGGAAGTACCCCTTGACGCGGTTGTTGTTTTAATTTTTTAATGAAATTATTCATTTTCATATTATACCTTTTTATACATTAGCAGTAGCAGTTGTTACTTTTTTAACTGTTAAATTAATAGTAACACTTCCACCTGTTTCATTACCAATGATTGAAATAGTTGCAGTTTTATCTGCTAACATTTGTGTTTTTGCAACAATTCGGAATTCAAATCCTGCAACTGCTACACTTTGTGCATCTTGATTATCACCGATAAATCTAGGTGTTGTAGGAAGTACTGAATTTTGTAAAGCTCTTGTTACTTGTATATCTGCAACCGTTGAATCAGAAAGAATTGCAGTATAGCCTAAATTTGAATTTCCGCCTTGGAAATTGCTTGTATTAGGAGCAATTACTGCACTATTACCTGGAGCATTTAATATAATGCTAGTATTTCCAACATTAACAACTGGAATATTTGTTGTTTGTTTAGGTAATGTTACTAGTTTATAACGCAATGCCTGAGTTTCATCCGGAATTGCTTCTGTAATTGGCATATTTTCAATAACAATGCCATAATAATCAGTTCCTAGTGGATGATCTGGATTCCAAAGTGAATAATCAATTTCATCATCGCCGACGGCAAATTGTGTAATATTAAATGCATTACCACCTTGAGCTAATAATTCTCGGCCCTTTAAAGTTAAAATTGCGTCGACCGTTACGCTCGAATTATCTAGATAACCCATATGTTTCCTTTTACGTTTTTAATAAATATCGTTATTTTAAAAATTATGCTAATACAAAACTACCATTAACATTATCTACATTTTGATATATCAATTGATTTGGATTTGCTGATCTAAATTCTACTACAGGTTTTCCATCAATTGTTTCTCTCGAATTAATATTAAAGCCCGGAGATGTTAATTTACATCCTGCATATCTTTGATTTCGTATGCCGGCCGGCAAATAATCTTGCACTTGTGCTAATTCACCAGTCCAGCCAGGACCTTGTGCATCTAAGAAATATACACTAGTTCCATATATACCCGTACCATAAATTCCGGTGCTTATTCCAGAGCCGCCACTACCCGTATTAAATTCAGCTGTACCAGATACAAATCTTGTTATAGAAGATATTGCATCTAAATATATTGGCTGCAATGCATTACTTAACCAATATGGACTAGATGCAGTTATCCAAGTACTACCTGATCGTAACAAGTATTCATATGAATACGGAACACTATCATATTTTTCAGAATTAGATGCAGTTAAATATCCTTGCCATTGATCATCATCGATACCAGATAATTCCATAATTCTTTCAGATACAGAACCATTGTATAACGGATATAATCCTTCTGCAGTTGGAGAAATAGAATCTAATACAACTGTATATGATGGTAAGAAATTTTGTACATTTGGTAATATTGTATCTTTACTACGTTCTAATAAGTTTGGCTGTATTAATAATCCAGTTAATTTATTTACACGTGCAGGTAGTAATTGATCTAATTGTTTAAAGAATGATAAATCAAACAGCGTAAACATTTTGATATACGCGTTTATATCATTTCGATCTTGATATTTTTTCCAATATGTTTGTGCTGCTTGAATTAAGTTTGGATATGATTTAGAATCTAAATCTCCCGGGTCGCCAATATAATCATCTAAAGACGTAAAACCTAACTGAGCAATTATATCTTCATCAATCATAGTTTGTGGAGAAAAATATACTCCTAATTTTTTACTATCTAAAGGAGCTGTATCAAATTGACTACGTTCAGCTCTAGTTTTAACATCCAACATTCCGATTAATTCATTTGATTCTAAACGAATTTTGTTATCATCATATGTCCCGGCGCCTAATGATACCGCATCATAATAATACGTTTCTTCAATTGAATCATATGGCGTTGCTAATGTCCAACTAGAAAATGATGCAGATATTGTAGATATAGCAGGTTGCACACCTTGCAAACTAGATGTTAAACTATGATTTATATTTTGATTTAATGGTAATCTAAAAATTAACTCAGAATATGTATCAACATTTCCGTCATATGCTCCGGGCGCTTTAGTATGATTATCTAAAGCAGAATCTTGTAAACTCGACGACCAAAATCTTAATTCTTGAACTTGTCCTATTAATCGACTTGCCCCTGTAGATGTTCCGCCTATTGTCAATGTTGCTGAATTCGGTAAAGATGCAGTTGCAGATGCCGAAACTGTACTTACAATTTTTCCATATTTAGATTTTTTTGCAACTAAATCTAAATTAGTTCCGCGTGTTCTTAATATAGTAGTAATCCAATCGCCATTAAATAATTCAAAATCAGCTGATCCCGTTCCGTTAATTTGTATACTACCTTTAGTACCACTACTAAAATCAATAGTAACTGCATTTGATCCTATTGTATACAAATTCATTGTATTAGGTAGTGTCGGATACTTTAAAACATCAGCTGTACGAAAACGTAATTCTACACTTTGTAATGATTGTGAATAATTAACTGTGACAGTGCCGGCGGAACTTCCACTCAAATCCAATGCATAGTCAAAATTTAGTTTTTCATAAATTGGAGCTCTATCTAATCTAGGGCCTCCATATTCATTAATACTAATTATTGATTGCGGTATGCCATAACAAGATAATAATGCTTGAATACTACGTTTAGTTCCTTTACTTTTTAAAAGTAATGGTAAATTGTTAACTATTCTTCGCCAAATTGTATATGTAATATTTTGACCTGGTACCGAGGGATCACCTACCGTATTTGATCCAGTTAATGGTATGCCAAATTCATTTGTTCCTAAAACATATTGCCATAAATCTTGATTTTGATTGCCATTTGTTAAAGTCCAACCAAATTGTTTTGCTACTGAATATAATAATTCATTTGGCATTCCTAATTTAGGATTTTCTTCTCGTTTATTAATTTTAGTCATATGATTGATATATGTATAGAATATATCATAATGATGACCTAACATGTTTATAAACGTATTTAGATTTGCGTTTGATTGATCTAATCGAAGATATTCGGGAACTGAATAATATAGTGCATTATAATTTAATTGATCATATAATGATGCCGATGCATATAATGAATCATACCAATTTGCAAATTGCGAACTAGTTACTGAATATAATGTATAGGGTATTGTAGAATTTAATTTGGGAACTGGAGATATATAACTGCCAGTAAGTTCTGCAACTGTAGCTGATTCTTTAGGAATATCATATGTTGTTAATTTAGAAGATGATTCATAATACATCCATTGTTCAAAATTATCAAAGCCGCCAATTAATGCACTTTTTAAATTTAAAAATTCTTGTTGATTTGCTGTAGCAACACTCCCTGATAATTGAGCTACTGCTAAACTTTGTGATGTATATGTTTCTAATAGTAATAATTTGTATTTAAAATTTTCTAAACGTTCTGTTGCTGAACTATAAAAAATAAAATTATTAAAATCAGAATAATCAATATTCAATTTCATTCCAGAAAGACTTCCGGAAAAATATGCATCAATGATTTGTTGAGATGTTTGTGTTGATGAACCTAATAATTCAGTCCAAGTTTTTAAACCAGTATCAGTTGATGTATTAAATGTAGCAGTTGCTTGCCAATTTGGATTTGCTAATTTATTAAATGTAATTTTTGTTGATTCTGGTTGTACAAAAACATTATCAACATATGGCAATTTTAATTCTTCAACAACCCAACATTTAAAATTAACTTGAAATTCATTAGGTAACGGATTAGCAAGTTTTACATAAACATATTCTCCAACAACTACGCTATTAACAAATTGAAATGTTTGATTTCTACTAAAATTTAATAAATACGTTTTGAATTTTTTTGGAATTTCTATTGTATTTATAATTGATTGTTGATTTCGTATACTAGAAACAATTTCGGTTCTAATATCAACAGTAGATGTTTGATTTACATCTTCTATATAATTAGTTAACTGTTTTAAAAATGTAGCATTTTTTATATCAATCGCACGAAGACGTATTTCTGTACGATCTGGAGATATTTCGTCAATTCGCAAATATTGTTGCTCATAACTACCTATAAGATTTTTAAAGAAATTTACAACAACTCGAAGCGATCCAGCATTTATTTTTAATGCATCAAATTCTTTTCTTAAATCAATTGCAATTGGATTATATAAATCAATTGATTGATTAGTAACTAAATCAGTATACTGAGGTATTTTTGTTACTTGTTGTATTTTATGATTTCCAGTTAGCCAAGAATTTGTAGAATAAACATGTAATTCAATTCTATTATCTTGAGAATTTTCTTTTATTTGATTTACTGGAATATATTTTCGTTCTAGAGGAGTATATGATATTAAGTCTAATTGTAGATCAGTTAAACGCTGAGCAACTACTGCATTTTTTGTGGAAGCAATTTGTTCGATATTTTTATATTGCGTTAACATTTTTTAAACTACAGTTAATTGTTGGTTAGTTCCTTGAGTACGTTTTGCAATAATGCCGTTATTGGAGTTATTTGGGGCTTCATTAAACGAGCTACTAGATAATAGTATAGTATCAAAATTTAAATTATAAACACCCGCCGTTCCTTGTGTATTTGTAGGCGACCATCCAAATATTCCTGGTTCAGACGGTATATCAATTGGTTCAACGGTCCAATAAGAATTTTCAGGCAATATCCAGCTATTCCTACTGGCCATGGCTTCTACATAATATGTATCATCAATTTGTATATCAGTGTAATCTACAACATATTCTAACAATAATATTGGATAATCAGTTGAAGTAAGTCCATTCGGATTAGTACCCGAACCAGCATCACCCGATGTTTTTGCTTCTGTATAAATACCAATTTCTTCAAATTCTCTATAAATTTTTGGATTTTTTCTATTTAATTTTAACCATATACCCACCGGGCCAGTTACACCTTCATTAGGAACAAATTGTGTATTTATAACAAATCTCAATGTCTGATTTTTATCTTTTAAAGTTTTTATTATATCTTTAGTTAAAGTATAACCATTAACTACTGGTTGTGCGCCACCTGTAAATTGTAATTGTTTATATCCTTTAGAAATTTGCCTAGCATCTAGTCCATAATACCAGTAAGATTGAAACGATGTATTTATTTTTGTAACATTAATAGGTTGACCTTGAGAATCAGTTTCAACTGGTATTTTTAATTCTGTAGTAATATTATCTAAATCTAAATCTAAATCTAAATCTAAATCTACATCAGTATCAATTGTAGTAGTAGTAACCGGAAATCTAAAATAATTAAATTGTGTATTTAATAAAGGTAATACTGATTCAGCTAGTATATTTGTTGTTATTGCTTCAATAACTAATAATGAAGATGTTGGTTGTATTAAAACATTGCCTCCTTGATCGCGAGAAACTACTGCGTTATTATTTGATATCGCAGTTATTCCTTTTTCATCATAAAATGAATCTTGTACTAATGAAACGCTATCACTCATCTAACTACTTTAAAATAAATTTGATCATCAATATATTGTTCCGTAAAGCCATCTACAATTTTTAGTTGCAAACGATAATAGCGCTCAGGCATAAAACCGTTCATATCAACGTAAATATAATTGCTTGTACTATCACAACTTAATTTAGTATAAATATTATCGTACGGAATTATGACTTCATCTGTAGCTGCATCTAATACTGAATAATATGATGCTGATGATAAATATTTAACGGTTTCTATAGGAAATAAATTAGTTGGCGATTTTTGTGGATATTTATCGCGAGCATATATCCTAATTTTGCTAATTTCAGTGTCTTTATAAGACGGTTTAACATTGGTATAAATTATATATGAATCTAGATTAGCCGCTGTCAATGATCCTGTTGTAAAAGCACTATTATCCCAATACATAGTTATTCTAGGAACATATATAGTATGTGTTTCTCTACTAAAATAACGAACATAACCAGATACTGCGACATTAGATTCATCAGCATCTGAATATTGTATTAAGAAACCATAATTAGGTATTGTATTATTATTGCTACCACTTAACCATATTTTTATTTGATCAGTAACATCTATATTTAAATCAGTTGTTCTATATGAAAATGATTCCGATGTAATTAATACAGGAGCAGTACCTGAACCCGAATAATAAAGATAATTACCACCTTTACCTGAACCAGATATATATAAATCACTTGTACCGATTTCAATTTGTTGACTACCTGATATCCAAGATGAACCAGATGTAGGAGTATTCCAACAAACACCATCAGTTGTAGCTTCATTAAGATAACCAGTACCATTAACCCAATCTTGTCCTAACATTTTTACTGCAATTGTATAATCTGCCGGCAAGTTTTTTGCTTGATCGGTGTATAATTGTAATACGAATTTACAATCATTAACAGTTTTAGAATATTTAGATAATGATGCTGAAATTTCAGTCATATCAAATTTAACAACTGCACGAGATTTTAATAAAGTAGAGCCATCAGTACCTAAACGTTTGCCAACTTCTAGTATTTCATCTAATCCAGTATTGTATGTTGGATATGCTTCATACAACGTTGCATCTTTATTTGCATAAAATATTCTAAACATTATGTTCCTTAATAGTTAACTACGCGACCTTTAATATCTTGATTTGGAAATTTAACTTCAAATATACTAGGATCTAATGAAGGATATACAATTCCATTTTTTGTAGCAGATGCTAAATCATAAACATTGCCAGAATATCCTAATGTAGTGTCAAATAAATTATTAAATGTAATATTAACTAAGTTTTGTACACCGTTTACATTTGAAATAATATTCATTACCTCAGTTTTAATAACTGGTTGATTTATTTGCCAACGATCAACATCAAAATATGTTTTTAAAGCATTTATACAATTTAATAATACTTCATTACTATTATAATTTGATAATACAGAAATTTCAAATTGAACACCTATATTAATTATAAAAGCATCTTTAATATTAATTGCGTCTGTTAATATTCTATAATGATTTAAGTATGTTTTTAAATTTTCTTTGATTGAATTATTCAACGCAACTAATTGTTTGTTTTCATTGAATCCTAAAACATACATATTAAGTGCTAATGGATTTGGCAAACGATTCTGTGTATAATCTTCTTGTATTATTTGATCGTCTGGTACAATATATGCTTTTGAAATGCTACCATATTTTGCTGGCATCGAATATGCTCGTATAATATAATCGTCGCGAGTCACTGTACGATTTTGTGTTGCAAAATTTGCTAAAGCATTGTTTTTAACATCCTGCAATGTATCAGAATTTTTTGCACCTGTTGCAGGTATTGGATTGGTTACTGCTACTGTATTTTTAACAAAATTAAATACTGGAACAGATGCTGTTGAATTTACATCTTCATCATAATTAATTTGTCGTATATTTGTAAGAACATTTGCTACAACATTATCTGCAATTCCGTTTCCAATTGTATAAGTAACAGTTAATGTAGTATTTGCAGGTGCTTGTCCATATGTTCTTGTATATAAAAAGTTTGATGGATCAATATCAACATCAACATCAACTCTAATACCCGCTAAACCATTACCAACATTTGTAGGATTTGGAATAATTTCTTCATCGTTATTATCTGATACTCCGGCACCAAATTGTATTTCTAAAAGATTGTCACTTCGCAATCTAGTAACAAAACGTTTTGCGGTACGTTTCATTTTTAATAAACTTGGAGATGATGAACGATATTGATATAAGTCCGGATCATTTTCTGCCAAATTCGGAATCGATTCAAAAATAGTATCTTGTGCTAAATATGGAACTTCATACCAATTATCACCATCAGATTCAGTCATTGAAATTATATCAATAATGTTTGATTCTGGTAAAACTATTTTATCATATGCAATTGGAGATCCAAATGTAAATGATCTAGTAATGATTTCGCCAGAAACTGCTCTAACTTGTTTTTTTAATAAATAATAAGTAGGCTGTTTAGTAACATCATCACTTTCATAAATTGAAACTTCTGTTGTATCAAATGAAGAAGAAAATGCAAAATCTACAGAATCTAATGTGCGAAATACAGCTGAACCATTATTAGCAGAAACTTGCATTCCTGGTTTGATTGAAAGTGCATAGTTATAATCAGGAGCAACATTACTGCCTGATCCAATTGATGGAACTAGTTGAAATACATCTAAAGTTACATATGCTGGAATAGAATTTTTAGGTTGATATCCTAACATCTTTGCAATATCATATACATTGCCTCTTTCAGTTGCTTGTTCTAATAATGATTCTTTTAAATTATTATCTGCATAATATGATAATACATCGCCAACATATGCAGCTAATTCTAACATGATCATTCCAGATGATGCTTCACTAAAATCAGTATACGTTGTAGGAAAATACTGTTTAGTAAATTCAATTAAATTTCTTCGAATTTGACTAAAATCTTTACCTAAATAAGAAACATCTTTTTTAGTTACCATGTTATTATCCTTGTACTATCTGTATTATTCCATTATCATCAAAAGCTAATGTAAGTGTGTTTAAATTTATTCCATTAGATGAATATTCAATTGTAATTTCTAATGTATGTATCATTGTTGGATCATCTTCAATTGTTTTTACATTAATTGTAGAACTATTTATTTCAGGTATCCAAAATGATATTGCAGGTAAAATATATTCTTCAATTTGTTGTTGCAAATCGCGAGAATTAATTTCAAATAAAATTTTAAATAAATCAGTGCCGAAGTTAGGTTGTAATGGACGTTCTCCTCTTTTAGTCAATAAAAGATTTTTAAGTTTATTAAAAACAACTTGTTCTGTATCGTATATTGTAGAAAGTGGTGTTGCTGAACCTAAATCAACATCTAATCCAAATGCATTTGCTGCAGATTGATTTATTTCTACAATAACATATGGCACTATTTACCTTTCTTTTTATTTATAGCATTCATTAAACCAGAATAATCTCTAGTTAACACTTGTTGTATTTCTTTCGGGACTTCAAACGTTTTACCTGTTTCCGGATCTTCCATTATTTTAGGAGCAACTGGTTGACCGGTGATTGCAGCTTTCATATTTTCTCGCATAGCACCAAAATTCTTTGCATCTGCAGAAGTCATTCGTATTTCTTCCATACCTTCATTCATCATATCAGCAAAACTATTCATAGCCGTTGGTGTTTGTTCTACCAATGCATCTGTTTCATTGAGAATTGAAGCCCATTTATTTTCAGAAAATTGAACTGTCTTGCGCTTTGGCATAGGCGATGGTGGAGCTTGTTTTTTTGTCTGCGGCTGTTTCATCTCTGTAATAGTAGATTGTAAACCTTCGCGAAGAATTTCAGTTAATTCTTCTTTTACAACCTCACGTACGGCCGTTTTAAGTGCTTTTACTAATGTTTTTGTATCCATGATAATACTTTAATAATAAATATGTAGATTAGTATTTTATGCCTGGGGGCCATTCTGTATCTGATAATTTTGGCCCGTAGAATATTAAGTTTTGCGTATCAATATAATAATCGCCTAATTTACCGATATCTGAAGTTGGTATTCCTTCTTGCTGAAATACTGCACTGGGAGCTTCTTGTAAATTAGATAACACATCTAATTGACGCGAAATTAAAGTTTGAATTGTAGTAGCCCTATCAAGTAAATCTTGTTCTGATACATTGATGTCTCGATAAAATTCTGATGAGTATAAATCATTATATGTATTTATGTTATTGACTTCTGTGTCTGTTGTTGATAACATTTTAATATCAGGCACATCGCCGTTACATGAACTACTTAATTTTTGTAATGCTTCTTGAATCGGTGGCATAATCACCGGTGGTAATTTATTAATTAATGTCGCAGGATATTCTGCCAATTGATTGATACATGTCAATGCATTAGTAATAGTTGCATCTTGAATAGCTTGCAATTGTTGTGCAATAAACAATGGTGCAGTTATTGGATTTGATAACTGTGCAACTGTAATTGCAGTCTTTATACTATTAGCGATATTAACTACACCTTTTGTTACATTAACTACTTGTTGTACTTTTGGTATAGTTTGTTGTACTCTTCCAATCAATCGTTGAATTTCTTCTAGATCTTGTTTAAGTTTTTTAATTCTAGGATCATTGCAATTACAATTTTCTGGAAGTTGAATTGTATCTTGTACTGTCTGTAATGATTTATCAATTAACTTGTCAGTTTCCTTTAAACCTAATTCAACTAGTTGATTAGTTAATTTACCAGCTAATTTAGGTATTTCATCTAATGGTGGTATTATTGCCATGGTTTACTTTTATTTTCTAGGATTGAATTCCATCCGATATTTTGAACTTACTAAATCATTTAATTTTTGTCGAGCAGATTTTAATTGAGTTTTTGATAGAAATCCGCCGGTTAATTCTCCACATTGTATGGGAACAAATTGTAATTGATCTAATATTTTACTCAATATATCTACCAATACATCTCCATGAACTAATGGTTGACTTGCTTTTTCACCACCAATCAAGATATTATTAGGAGTATTTAATATGATACCTTTTTCAGAATCGATAACAGCTAAATCACGTTTAGCTCGAAGTATGATTCGGTCTGCTATTCCTGCAAATTGCGAACCATTAAATGAATTATGTATTGTTAATGGCTTTGTAAGTTGTAGATCATTCAATTCTTGTGTACTAGTTAAATATAATGATGATGCATCTTGTTCTGCACTTTCTACAACAAATTCTTTTTTATTTTTATTGATAGTTCGATTCGATAATATAATAATCGGATCGCCAATATTGTTATCTGAACCGGTCCACGATGGAAATCTATAATAGTAAGTACTTGGATAATTTATATTTAATGTACTACTAAATCGTATACTGTTTCCATTTCGCCCTTCAATTAAAATATCACCCTCATATGGTTGAATTGGAGAAATAGATTTTCTTGAAAAAGTATTTCCTGGTTTTATTGCATTTATTTCTTCTGCTGTACGCTGGCCAGAAATACCTGGAATCATATTTTCATTGATAGATGATTGTATATCAATAGTTGAATGATAATACCACGTTTCTCTCCAAATTTTATCAGTCGTTTGTTGATTAAATGATTTATAAATTAAAACAAATTCACCAACCAATGGTATTTTTTTTATGCTAATATTACCAGGCTTAACAATATAAATTTTTTGATTGTATAATTGACTACAAGATCTTACTCGAATTGCAAATAATTCTGATAAATTAGAATTTTCAGTAGGAGTTGTAACATATTGATATGTTCTTTCATAATCTAATACTTCAGCAACATCCCATTCAATTTGATTCATTAACATCCTTTTCCAACTTTCGTTTTGCTGTTTCGATGCGTTGATTTAGCATATCACTTTCATATGTAATGATATCTAATTCATCCGTCAATTCTGCAGACAATGTTTGTTCAGCAACTCGTAATAATTGTTGCTTTTCTTCATCACTTAATAAACTATCAACGCCAGAAATTGTTTGTTTGGTTGAAATATATCTTTGTACAATTGCAGTTAATTTAACTAGATGATCATCATTTTTAACTGCAACATCTAGATATTCTTTAATTAAAGGTACAATGATTGTTGCATCAGACGCATTTTTTATCAATGGCTGCAATTGTGCAATCAATTGATTTATTTGTCTGTCTTTCTTTTTTGAATTGTGATATACATCAGACATTAAGTCTGAAAAGGTTGTTCCTTTAAATAATTCATCAGATTTGTCCATAACGTAAATCCTTTAATAATAAATATTAAAACGGCAATTTTATGAATTCTGTTTGTTCGTACTCCAAGAATTTTTCTTCATAGATTTGTTTTAATACCTTGATAACCTTAGTTATGTTAGTAGTTTCTAAACCAGTACGTTCTCTAATAAAAATATAAAGAGCTTTTTTATTAAAATTTTCAATGTTTTGTCTAGTTTCAAAAATATGAAGTATTGAGTCGGCTACATGAATATCCGTTGGACTTGTAAAAATATAATTTAAATTATCATAACAATAATCAATATACGCATCCATAAAATAACGCAATGTTTCTAACATATCCTCGTTATGCATTTCAGTAATAATATTGCGTTGTTCGTCAACATCAATTTCTAAAGCATCTGATTTTACTTTAGCATATCCTTTTTGATTTTCTGCAATTAAATAATTAAATGATGTTCTAGTATAATAAGAATATGCTTTGCCAGCTGCAGCATTAAATTTATCTAAACGAGCTGTTAGATATGTAACTAAATCAGTTTGTAAGTCTTGAAATGAAGAATCAATATAATCTGGTTTGACTTTATTTATGATATTTTCAGCAAGTTTCATGAATGCTGGATAGATAAATCGTCTATATATTTTTTCACGCAGTGCTAGATTATCTTCTGATTTATTATATGCAGATATTGCTATATCTGTAATCTTTGTAAAATAAACGTTACTTTTTTTCTTGCGCGCCATTTTCAAATTCTTCATTTAATTCTTCAACTACTTGCTTTAAGAGTTGAAATGTAGTCCCTGCTTCATCTTCTGACGCAAATGCTCCTAATCTATCAATTTGTTGCATTGCTTCATGAGACTGTGCAATGCGTTCAAACATGTATTGATTAGTTGATTCTAAATCTTCAATATATTCTTGTGCATCAGCTAATGCTCCAGCTAAATACCAAACTCGAAATATAAGATACGTTGTTGATAATAACAATATTACTATTAATAAACCAGCTATCATATTAATCCTGATTGAATGCACTAAAAATATCCGTTAATGTTTTTTCAACATCTGGATTATTTTCAGCTAAGTTTTTCAAACCGTTACTTTTTGTAAATTTACTTTTTTCTGCAACAGGTTTTGGCGTTGATTGATCTTTATTTCTCCAACGCTCAAACTCAATCTGAGCTGCCATATGATCACCATGATGTAAAAGAATCGGTAAATTTGTTTTTAATTTAGCTTGTGCTGAACGAGATACAAAATACGGTTTATTTGCATCGTCGTACATGCCATCATGAATCTTGATTGCTTGATATTCAGTCCATGACATTTTAACATCATATTCTTGTAGCAACCAAATTGATAAATCTGGTACCATAGTGAATGGAATATTTTCATTGTGTTTATACATCTTGTTTTGATTCTTGCGATGCCAATCAGATGTTTCAATTTGATAAACTTCATTACCATCTCCTGGAAATCCTACTTTACCTAAATCATGATGCATTGCAGCAAAACGAAGTTCTTCTAAAGTATATCCAGACATATCTGCACCCATTTCAGACCAAGATTCATAAAGTTTCTCAGTACATGCAATAACACGAAGTACATGATCCACGTATCCTCCGGCAAATGCATTATGAAAATGAGCCATTGAAGACGCCGGCATCAGTGCCATTCGATCTTCAAATGCATCATACATTCGATTCAATGAATCTTTACGTGTTGGAAAATAATCATTTACCGCTTTGCGGTATGCTTCCCAATTTGATTTAATTTTTTCTGCTTCTAACATAAATCTATATTAAGAAATTATTTGCGTACTTCCAAATGTTTACCTGCAACTAACTTTGATGTGCATTCCCAACATGTAACGGCAGTAGCCTTTTCATCTACACGTTGACAAATAGTATCACAATATTTACATTGTAGTTTTTTAAACCCTTTTAGGGGCGGAGTTGATTTGTGTCTCATTTAAAAAAGATTTATTCTCGGTCGATGTAGTATTTTGCAGATTCTAATTTTTTCATTGCACGTGCTAAATTATCCAATATTGAATCTTTATCAGCTTTACCTTCAGTAATTACACGTCCAGCCATTTTGATAATTTCATATGCATCTTCTAAATCGTCAGTAACTTTGTTTTTGTATTTGTAATATGCTTTCATAATAACCTTTATTAATTTATATTAATATTATATATAATAAATATATTACGATAAAATTAATGATGGTTTTTGACAACATTCTAACTTTATATTAGATAATGCTTGTTCTTTTGCCTTAGCCTCAACCATGACGTCAAGATCTGCAACACCATATGTATTAGGAGTAGATAAAATATAGTCAGCGTGAGCTTGTTCCTTGATCTTGGTAAACTCCTTGTATTGTTTGTGGAAGGTAGGCCATTTCGGCAAATCTGCCATATCGATGTTGTGATGTGCAAACATACGCTCGATAAGAACCTGTGCCTCGCGGCGACGAGACTCGCTGTAATGAGTACATTGAGTGATGCCATAACGTTGCCATGTCTCGCGAGCCATAAAGAATGCTTCTTGTTCGGATAAGTCACCAGTATTGAAAGTGTGATGCCAATAGTCAAATGTAATAGGAATACCAATCTCGGCGTGCAACATGGAATACAATTCACGAACTGAATACATAGAAGCCTTATCATCATTTTCAATAACTAAACGAGCTTTAACGGAATCTGATAAACGATCATAGTTATGCAACCAACGATAAATAGTGCCGGGCTTGTCACCATAAGTAGAACCAACGTGAATATTGATCTTGTTCTCAAAGCTAGGAGCAAAGCCCATAAGATCAAAGAGCTCAGAATGTCGTTCAAGACCAATAAGAGAATTGTCAACAACTACGGCATCAGGACTACCTAAGATGTGAAACGGACCAGGGTGCGTTGTAATGCGATGACCATGTGCACGAGCATAATCGCCCGCTGCACGTAGATGTTGTGCAATAAGCGCAATGTCAGGCAAATCTGCAAGCTCGTAATGATTCCAACGAGGGAAGAGCTCAGAGCCTAAACGAAACAAGCGAATACCATGTGCCTCATTCCATTGCAGAATAGTCAACAAGTCGCGGGCATTGGCAAGAGCAATGTCAGATGCAAGCTGCAATCCGCCTAATTTAAATTTGCGATCAATCATGGTGCGTCCGGTACGAATACCTTGAGCCGATAACTCCATGTTGATACAAGCATAACCATAACGTATCATAGGATTTTTTTATATTATAAGGAATTTTTTGCAAGATTCAAAATGCATTAGTTTTATGTAGTTAACATATTTATAACAAAGAATATTCCTTAAAGTTAACTATATGAAAAAATTAGAACAAATACTTGCAGAAAATATGCTTCGTTTTGGTTCAAAAAATTTATCTGAATCTGATAAAAAAATTATTAATAATTTGAGTGAACAAGAAGAAGATCCTGCAACTGTAACTAAATCTAAAAGTATCGGATTTCAAACAGAGCCTCGTCGAAATCGTGTGCGAGGAGTACAAAAAGGAGGCGCAATTGGCGGAGCTACTTATACTGTAACAAAAGAGAAAGACATAGATTTAGTAACATCAACTGATATGTTAAATAAAATGAACTCTGATTTAGCTGATTCTGATGATTATAAAAAATTATCAATTGATATTAAAAATCAATTAGCTACTGGATATTATGATGCATTATTAACTATTTTAAATTCAGATGTTATCAAAAAATTAAGTCAATCTCAAAAACGAGATTTAAAAAAATTCTTTAGAAAATCACAACGATGGGCGTTCGAAGCATATGAATTATCCGATGATGATATTTTAAAAATTAAATTACAATCAACTAAAGAATTATCTGATCAACAATTAAAAGAAGCTGCTAGTATTATATCAATTTCATTAAATGAGTTAAACACTGCAAACTCAACTGCTGGCACTATTTCTGATAATGTTGCTAATAGTATTAGAATATATGAAAATGATTTAGAGTTTATTACTAGACAAAAAGAGCCATTAAGCACTATCTTAGTAAATATAGAAAAAGGTTTAGGACAAAAAACATTAAGAGCATCACAAACTGTTGCTGTTATTAAACCAGTTACATTATCAATTCCAAAAAATACAAAAGTATTTTCAGTTAATAAGTTAGACGTTGTTGCAACCGAAGCAGCAAATATGGCAAAATCTATTGAAAATCAAATTTTAAATAACATGTTTTCAGTAACTGAAGGCAAACAAGTTATTACAAAAAGTGGCCGCGATATTGTTGACGCTGGGGGTGTATTAAAAGTTAATACAATGAACACAATTTCTTCAGCTAGTAATTTTTATGCCGGCGTAACAGATTTTTCACATTCGAATGATGGAAAACCAGTAAAATCATATGATTCAATTGATAACACTGGGGGATCTGGTAAAAATAAAAAATTAGCTAAAGACAGAAATACATCATTGCAAGAAGCAATCCGATTGCAATTACAAAAAGTTAGTTGGTTAGATTTATCTCAAACAACCTTTACTAACGACGTACGCATTACAGATACCGATGGCGTTATTGATGAAAATCCTAAAAAAAATAAATCAACACACCCAAATCCAGGACAATATGGTCAATTGGAATTATCAATATCTGGTCAAATTGAATATCAAAAAGACCAACCAGGATCATATAGTCGATCTGCATCATTTCGTCAATTTGGAATACGTTTACGTTATATAGGAAAACGCGAAACAGAAAGATCTTTGACAATGGGTTTAATAGTAGGCGGCAAGGATAAAGCACAACTTGTTAAAGCTAGACCAATTAAAACATCTTTACAAAATTTAGGAATGGTATTAACAACAGATAGCGATACCGTAAAATTAACAAGTAGACCAAATTCGCTAAAAGTTGGCGGCGATGATTGGCAAAATCGTCGTACTAATCAAAATGTTCGAAAAGGTGCTTCCGGCGGATATTAATATAAATAATTTATAAAGAAAGCGGGTTTTAAGCCCGCTTTTTTACTGGATATCTTCTAACTTATTACCATAATAATATGGAAAAAATGTATTTGTATGTAAATATTTAGATGAATTTAAAACACCTGGGAGTATGCATATATAAAAAGCATTAGATTTTTTAGATTGAATAATACTAATACCAATATGAGTATATTCCCATATATCTAAAATTTCTTTATGAAGTTTACTATTTAAAAAAGATTGTAAAATTTGTCGAGCTATTTCTTTTTGACCAACTATAGTAACTGTTCTTTCATATGCCCCGTGCATTTGAACAACTTCTCCATATATACTAAAAATATCAGCTGAGTCGTAATACGTTCTACGATCACTAAACAAGTATAATAAAGTATCATTACCTTTGTATTGTAATCCTAATGCAGCTGGCGTTTCTTCATGGCCAATTAATCGTTTTAATCCATCAGCTGATTCCATATTTACTAAATATTTTGTATGATGTAATGCAGCATTGCTAATTTCACTACCTTTTATTAATGATGGAATTTTTGAATATTCTATTTTTCGATAGTCATTTAAAAATTCAATGAAATAATATTCAATTGAATCAAAAGTTTGATAATTATCAACCTGTGCGGATACAATGAATGGTAGTATGAATACAATTAACTTTTTCATGTCTCTTATTTTTATACTATTAATATAAGTATTTTTTTTCTAAAATCCTAATATTTATATAAAAAAGTTTAAAAACCTTAAAGGAACCAATGAAACATACATTAGCAGAAAACATGCTTCGCTTCGGAGTTAAAAATTTATCTGAATCAGATTTACGCAAATTGCAAGAGCAATTAGAAGAACCAAAGACAAAAACACCAGCCCAAAAAGTTGAACAAATGTTTAATGTTAAGACATCAGCCGGTAAAGCTGTTGGATCAGTTAAAGCATTGTTGCCATTAACAAATGGAAAAGCAGGTGTTCCATTAGATATTACTATAAACTATCCAGATGTCATGAACAAATTAAATTTATTCAAATTGCGTTTATTTAATAATACTACATATAAGTTAGATACTGCATATGGTTCTGGTAAAGATTTTTCAGAGGAATGGATTGTAAATTCAGGTGGAAGTATTTTAGCGCCTAAAAAACCTTTAACAGCAATAAATGATGTTATTGCATCAATTAATAAACAAACCGGAAGTAATGTATCTTTAGATCCAAAAATTACACAAACATTAAATACAGCAGAATCAGGAGTTCGAAAAAGTGTTGATGTTCAATTGACTGCTAAAGACGTTAGATTATCAACAGGAGTATTAATTCCTTATAAGTTTGCTAGATTATCTGTTGTATATGATCCAGAAACAAATAAAGAACTTTATAGAAGATTTACATTTGGACCAAACGAAATTCTTGTTTCTTTAACCGGCGACAAAGTTACTAAAATTCAAGGATTAATGAATGATTTAATCAAAACGCAACCTGAAGAAGTTGCAGGTTTAAATTCTAGAGAAATCTTACCAGATGTACAAAGTGCATATAACGCAGCAGTAGCTAAATTAAAATAAAATAATAACTTCATAAAAAAAAGGGGAGAATTATCTCCCCTTTTTACTATCTTATATTTTAGCTAAAATTCCAAACATTAATGTAAACTTACCATTAATACAATCGATTCGAATATCAAAGTAATTCGGTGTATTTGGCCCAAAACTAGTTGAATTAGTAAAATAAACTTTATAATATACCATATAATCACTATTTACTTCATATGATTTACTATAACTTTTTGAATAATCATCTTTGCCTATATATTCAACACGTACATTATTTTTATTTTTTAATTGAGTAAATGCTTGACAAATATAATTCAAATCAACTAATTGATTCGGATCTGCATTCATTTCAGTTAGATCAGGATTAATCATAGAAATATATTGCAATCCAGATGTGTCTTTAGAATTCCACATATATGTTACGAAATCTAAAACATCTTGTTCAGATACAGAACCGGAAAGTTTTTGATTGATTACAGCATTTAATTCTTGAACTTTTAAAAGATTCAAACTATCTTGTGCATTTCGTTGAGCAAATGCATTAGCAGAAATAAATACTACTACGGAAAGAAATAAATTTTTCATGTCTCTTATTTTTAAGTGGTTTATATTATTAATATAAGAAATAAAAAACAAGAATCCAATCATATCCTAAACTTTCTTACTTAATATTTATTTATATGAATGCATCACTAACGTTAGAACAAATCATACAAGAAGAATTTGAAGCAATAATAGCTGAACAACGTGGTGCTGTGATTCGACAAGCGCCTACGGCAAAGTTTAATGCTCAACGCATTGCACAACAAATTTATGATGCAAAAGGTATAATAGATGACGAAGCATCGGCTCTAGACGCAATTCGTCAAATTAAAAATATCAAACAATATCAACAAGTATTTTCCGAATTAAAAAAATTAACAGATGGTCCGGGCATTGCAGCATATTTAAAAAGCTTTTTAAGTGATAGTGATAGAATACAAGCTGCTATTCATTTATATGACGTATTGCCAGCATCACATTATGATTGGACTGTTAAAAAACTAGTTTCATATGATATGTTAAAAACTGCATTATCAACATTAGCCGGCAAAGGATCAAATTATGATGAAATGCGTTATGGTGATTTGCCAGGTAGATCTATAAACCAAATACATAAAATGATTCAAGATCCTGCAATGTATAAAGATATTGCACAACGAGATGAATTTGATCAACAATCAAAAACAGGTGTAACTGCATCTGATATATTTTTGAAACCATTTGTTAGTACAGAATACTATTTGACTCATAATACGTGGACATCATTTATAAATGCCCCGGGCGGTTTGCGCTCAATGTTATATTCTCCAGCAGGTATAGGAATAACAACTGCAGCATCAGTGATGCCAAGTATGTGGACAAAGATACCAGTAGCCGTATTATTTGGAATATTAGCAATTGATGATGTGACAAGAATTGCTGATGGTCAAGATGATGCATGGTTTGAATTATTTGTTGATTCTTTAGGAGTGTTCGTAGGTGCTGGAGCTGGTAAACTATTAAGGCCAATTGCGCAACGATTTAATTCATTTATTAAATGGATCAAATCTGGCGGTATTCTTGTGAAAATATCACAAAAGATGTTTAGTAATTTATTTCAAATTGTTGAAGCATTTTCTAAAACTAAACTAGGTAATCTGCTAATCGGCGGTGCAAAAGTAATAGATAATCTTCAAGGTATTATTAGAAGTGGAATTGCAAAATCATTGAGTATGATAAAAAATATTCTAACACGATTAAAAAATTCTACACCAGATCCTATTAAGAGTTGGGCAGCTAATGCATTACAAGCATTTAAATCAACATCGGCTGAATATTATATTCAAGAAATTAAACCGATATTTGATGGCTTACGTATGATAGCAAAAGTATTGCGTGAATTTATTCGAGCTCCTAAAACAGCTGTACTAGATTTAGCTCGACGCTTAGGAATCAATTCAGAATGGGTAGTTCCGGTAGCTGCTGGAGCTCAAGCAGCTTGGATAGCTAAATTATTTACAGAAGGATTACCAGTAGCATTATCTTGGTGGCAACAATGGATTGAGTATAAAATGTCTCAACAACAGAAAGAACAATGGTTTCGTGATGTAGAGTCATTATCTAAACAATATGAAGGACGTTTTTATTCATTTAAAAAGAAACCAGGACAGCAAATTACAATATTTACTTATAATCCGGGTATGGAACCATTATGGGAAAAAGCTGGAACAAGAACTATTGAAACTGATTCTAATACTAACGGTCCTGTTTTATTTATTGTAGATAAAATACAAGATGAATATGCATACATAACTATACCGGCTGTAATGACTGGAGTTGATGAAATTAATAGAGCATGGGTTAAACTTTCAGATATACAAAATATAAAACTTAAATAGAATATTCATAATTATGAAAACAATATCAAATATTATTCTAGAAGAATCAATACGATTAGCATTAGTTGAACAAATGGTGTTAAAGCCGAAGCCGAAGCCGAAACCGGAAGATGATAATAAGCCGAAGCCGGAAGATACTAGTAATAAATTAGATACAAAACAAGCATTTAAAATAGCACAAACTATTTACAATACTAAAGGTAGAGGTACTTTTTCTAGAGATGATACAAAAAAATTAGTTGCTGCATTTAAAACTATACCTAATATGGAAACTTTTCGGCAAGTAAATAAAATAGTTAATGTGAATACAAAACAAAATCTTAGCAAATATATTAGTACTTATATTGATTCAGATGAGCTAAATGTATGGGTACCGATACTACGACAGTTGATAAAAATCGGTGCACCAGCTGACGTTTTAAAAGTTTATAAATCTAGAGTAGACTGGAGTTTAGTTGAAAAACAATATCCAAAATTAGCACAACAATTTACAAATGTAGAAGATGAAGGTGGTGTTAAAGTAAAAGACGAAAATTTGTTAAGCAATCCATGGTTTTATGTGATGTTAAGTGGAGTAGCGGCTTATGCAGCTTATAAAATGGGCGGATTTAGCTCAGGATGGGAAGCGTTAAAAAGCTTTTTCAAATCAAGAGCAGCTGCAGCCCAAAAACAACCAGTTTTAGCCGGAGTTTATTCTATTAGAAATTTAACTGGTTTAGCTAGACCCAATTTTTCATATTTACTACGAGAAGAATCATTCTGGAATATGTCTAAAGATAAAATCTTGCAATTATTAAAAACGGAAAAGCAAAAAAATCGTATATCACAACAAGAATATAATGAGTTATATGCAGTGTTGATTAAGTTAAATAAATCAGATATTAATAGAGTTAAATTTAATTTAGTACTGGATGCAATGAGACGCCGCGATGTTAATGCATTAAAAGTAGGCAATGTACAAAAAATAATCAAAATGATTGATGACCCAGAATTTACAAAAACATTAGGTCCGCGGCTTCAAGCTATTGAAGATAAATTATTAAGCAACTCGAAACTAAACAACAAGAAGAAGTTAGACAACAAAAAGAAGTTAGACAAAGAAAAATCGCCCCAGGGCATTGATCCAAATAATATTTGGCCCCCTTCCACTCTCGCTTATATTATTCAAAGAGCCGGTTTCAGTATTAAAACTCCTAATTTTAAATCTTGGAATATGGACCGATGGTTGAAATTGCAAAGTTTAATGGGTAAAGGTATTGGTGCAAATGATGCCATTGTATTAAAAAAGATTGGCAATGAATTTATAAAAATTTGGCCAACAACGCGTGGCAGAGTGCCTGAAGTTAGTGAAAAAGCTATTATGAATATTTTAAATTCACCCCAAATTACAGGTTCTAGAACCGGTGGTACGGAATCTTTGGAATCGTTATTTGACTCATATCCTGGTGTTAAACGTTGGCGCGATTGGATGGTAAAAACTAAATCAGGTAACAAATCATATCGATATTATGATAATCTTAATGAATTTCCATCATATGAACAATGGGGAATCAGTATGAAACGAATGGGCCTAAAAAATTATACAGAACTAGATTATGATGTAGCTTATTATAATTGGTTAAATGCTAGGACTCTTTAATAAAACCATTTAGAAAATCTCGTTGTCGTTGTATTGCTGCATCGAGTTCATTATTTTCTCGTTTTTTTCTAGTTCCCGTAGAATTTCCATTAGAGCTAGATTGAACAACATCTTTTCCCTTAATGTTAGATCTTGTCGATTTAACTCTTTTAGTATTTTTTGTAGATACACGTTTGCTATTTGCAGGCTCGCTTCTGCTTTGTAACGTTGACCTTCGGGTGTCGATAAAAAGCTCTGAATAAGTGCTTGAGTGTCCGGTTTGGATGCGTGTAATGAGCTCATCTCGTCCAATAGCTCTTGTTTCGTCGTAACGGATGTATCCCGTTGTATACGTTGTTCGATGCGTTTTAACTTCAATGCCACAAGGATAGCGCGTATCGTCTTCTTCAACCGTATATTGAATACCCCAATTAGTTGTTTTAAATGCTGTAACATAACCATATTTTTTAGAACCCAACCATATGAAGAATACAGGATCTCCTATTTTAAATTGAGGTTTATCAAATTGTTTTTGAATTGTTTCTGGAACGTTTTGTTTTTTTGCCATTAGTTGAGACAAATTATAGAACTGCGACTAATTATTTTAAAAATTCTCATATAACGAGTGATTTTATCTTTTTTAAACATTTTTTCCATGTTAGCATCACGTGATAACAAATAACCAGATTCCATGAATTTATTTACTATATGACGAATTGCTCCTAATTTATTAGATTCAATCATGATGTTTTGATCATCAATCATTACATCGACACGATCTACATTGTCTGGAAAAACATCTCGTGATACATTTATTTCAGATTCAATTGAATCATGTACACCAGAAAAAAATTCAGTTAAATCAATAGCTTTTGTTTTATTCACAGTATGTATTTCGTATACATCGAATAAATAGAATAATTTATCTGCAGGTTCTAATTGCGTAAAATAATTGTATTGAACTTTGTCAATTGATATCAAGTTGAATATTGTTTTCATGATCTTTGAGTTTTTTAATTACAAATAATTCAGAAATAATATTAGCATCTAATGCCTTTTTTTCAGAAATCAATTCGCGTGCTTCGTCCAAACTCGTTGCCATTACACGTCCAAGACATTCACACTTAGTATCAGCTTTAGAATAGTAAATGTAAATCTCTTGTTTCATTTATTATAAATATAAACCCAATTCGTAATTTCTCATACAAACATTCAATGCATCTGACAAAGTTTCATTTAATTTTGCAACTTCGTGTTTTGCTAACATCATGTTACGTCCTTTAATATCTAAAGAAAATACATCTGTTTTAGATGGTTTTGATGCATACATATTATTTGTAAATGTATCAATTTGTTTTGTATATGAAATTAAATCTTTATAACGCATTACAATTTTTTGTCCTGATACATGCAAAGTGCCAATGGTACAATTCATCGGATCTGTTTTAAAATTATCTGCTGAAATTTTATCTTCAAATACAAAATCTAAATTAGTCCACGTTTGGCCATATCGATTTGCATATTTTTTAGAAATTGCCCAAGGTTGATTAATACTTTTTAACATTGTTTTTTAAAATTTATAAATTAATATCGTATATACGTCTGGTGAATAATTGTGTCGCAACACAACGTTTTGATATTTTTCAATTAACATATCTAGCATCAAGCCTGGGTGTATATAAAAAAATCCTTCATGATGTGTAGTATTAATTGGAGAAAGTAGATTAAATGATACTACACTAGTTGCAGTGTTATACAGAATATCAATATCTTCAAATAATTTTTGTAAATCTGCATCTTCTGTTTCACAACGTCGCTCAGTAAATATTCCAGACGCAACAACCCATTCATGTGGATTAAATTTAGCAGTTTCAAATGCACCTACGTTAATTGAATCTAAGCCCCATTTTTGTTCGCCTAATGTAGTCATTATGGGATTGTGGTCTATGGCACTATATAATACGATATCATTATTTAACGCAGCTATTTCGCGAGCTACGTCATATAAATCACATCGACCACAACCTACATCTAATAAAGAGCCGCCACCATACCCAACTAATAAGTTTTGCATTAGATATCGCTGTTCTGCAGTTGTATTATAACCTACTGCTCTAGGACTATACATCATATAATCTGGTTCGGTAGAATCTAATGAATCCCAATGTTGATATTGTTCATCAACGTTTTGAAGATTATTTAGAATTTGATTTTGTAATTCTTGTTTATCCATTATGCATGACAAATTGGAAGTTCTTCATTTGCTAACATTTCTTTATATGGAATTGTAGATTTAATAACTCCAGTTTCACATAAAAGACTCGTTAAATACTTATTAATTCTTGTTTTTGCGGATTGCGTTGTTGGAACATAGATTATCGCAGAACGATTTTCTAATAATACGTCATAGACAACTTGTTTACTAATTACATGTTTATCTAAGATCACACCAACTCTATTAACATTGTCTTGAACGACGATTACTTCATCTCCGGGTTTATACATTATTCAATAATTTTGATGATTTTACTTACTGAAACTGATTTAACTTCAAAGTCCATGGTATAACCTTGGAAATCTTTTACTACTTTTGCTTCTGCTTCAGTAACCGAAAGAGCTTCAACTAAATAAGTTTCGGTAACTTTTTTTTCTTTTGGACCTTTTGGGGTATCCACGGTGTCCGTTAATTGGACTTTTGCAATGTAATAACTCATTTTTTATATTTTTTATTTTTATATCAATATAATAAGTAAAAAAACATCATTTTCAAAAGATTATTTAATCTTATCAAGTGTTTTTTGTAAACGTTTTTGATTTCTATGAAATTCGTATGATTGTTTGATGTCTTTTGGTGTTAATTTTAAATTAACTTGTAAATTATCTAGTATATCTGCAACTAAACGCTCTTTTTCCATGTTATTTTTGGTTTTTTTATCCATTGTACTAACAATTTTGCGTAAATGGTAAATAAATTCTTTAGGAAAGCGCTTAAGTAATCTAGATTTTTCAACGTAAATTTTTACATCTGACTTTTTAGCTTCATTTAGTCCATTTTGTAGCAAATTTTTTGCAATATTTACAGATTCTGTTAATATGTCTCCATATTTCATAAAACTAGCAACCTGAACGCCGGCACCGGCATCGGTTTGTGCGGCACCCTTTTCTATTTTTTTGCGATCTTCATCGCCTAAACCAGCAATATCATCTAATGATAATTGCAATTCAATGGTATAATCATCATTTCTACCCCAACCTGTGTAAGGAACAATTTTAATTATACCATTTTTTAATAATGAAAGCAATATATTAGAATTTAAATTTAAATCTTTTCCTGATCGTGCAATAAATTCTCGTATACCAATATCAGAAATAGAATAAATAACTCCCAATTGTCTGCTTCCAAATGCATCAAATTTACCTAAGAATTTTTTTTCTGCAGGCGTAAATGGAGAACTTTTAGAATCTGCCGGAGCATTATTAGTTTCTACATCTGGACCAGGTCCTGCAGGCCCAGCAGGTGCTGGAGCTGCAGCCGTTGCATCATCTTGCTCATTAATGAGTTGTTGAAGAATTGGCGTTAAAACCTGTTCCATCAGTGATTTCATTTTGTTTTAGATTCTGCTAATTGTGTTGAACGATATTTGCTTGATAATTTTTTTAATTCGTTAATTGATTTACGTGCTCTAACGCCAGCAGCTTTTGTTCCTTTTTCTGTAAAGCGTACATGATTTTCTTCGAAAGATAACCAATGTTCTTTCATCGTTTCAAATAATTGTTGTGATGTCATAAAAACCTTTTTTTAATTTATTATAAATATTTAGATCATATAAAACGATCCATAAATACGTTGATATTAGTATTTTTTACACACATTTCTGTATAATCAGTCATTTCAATGTATATATCATTTCCTCGTTGATATATCTGTTGTATACATGATATGTTTAAAAATCTAGTAGTTTCGATACCATTTTTATCAGTATCAATTATATGAATAAAACGTGCATCTCCCTGATTCCATTCTAATCTCCTTGCCAGTTGCCACGACCCTGACCTGCCTTGTAAGAATCGGCATCTAATCCAGATTTAGACGGATCATAATCAATCTTTGGTTCATTGCGTTTAACGAATTTCCAAAGATTAACATTTAAATCAGACATCTCTTTAACTGTTAATTCTTCAATTGCAGCTTTATTTAAACGCTTTAAAAATGCCATTACAAAACGATTTGCTGCGGGGTCTTGGGTCATTGCATATTTAGTTCCACGATATAAACTACGGCCGGTATTATTTTCTGTTGCTCGTTCGTAATCTGATAAATCAATCAAGTCTTGAATGTCAGCTGGTATATCATCCCAAGCTGCATCTAAGTATTCATCAGGATTTTCTACTTTAGCAATATATAATGCACCTTTGCGTTCATCTGGTAACATGTTACCCCATAAACGATCAGCTGAATATGCTTCTGACATTAATTTTTTTGCACGAACGATTTCTTCACGAAGAATTTGTATGTGTTTAGGATTCGTATGATCAAATATTTGTATCATTGTAAATTCTCCAATTTATATATTGTAGTATAAATAAGATCTTTAAATGCATCAAGCTGATTAATAATATTAGTATCTTCTTTTGGTATCTTATTATATACTCGTTCTACATATGTTATCAATGCTTTAAAGTATTTAATTGCAGTTTCTTTAGAATATTCATCAAAACGTTCAGCTGGCTCATATCCTTTTAAAATTCCATGTTTACCTTGATGTGTTTCAACTAATGCATCAATCATATCCGGCAATGCATCATAATAAGCATTCAATGCTAGATGTGCTGCAAATGATCCAGGGCCTGTCGTTTGCCAATGAAAAATGTGTGCTTGGTCTCTAGAAGCCATTAATGTAGAAATTAATTTTTCAAACATCATATCCTTTTATTTTATTTACCTTGTGCTCGATACGCTTTCACGTAATTTTTACTTGTTTTGTTTTTACTTGTTTTGCTTTTTGCATGAACCCCAGGTCTTTTAACTTTCGGCTTTTGAATATAACTACTAACTGTGTTTGTTTTTGCTTTTGCGGCCATTTATTCCCTTTTTTATAATTTCATATAACGAAAATAACCCAGCAATGCAAAATATTACAGTACCACTAATGAAAGCAAATAACCTATTCATATTAATAAATATTGAACATAAAAAAAGTGCGCCCGAAAGACGCACTCATTTATTGTCACCGGTTTGCACTATTTTTTAAATGCTTCTCTCAAAATATAGTCATGTCCATGCAAGTTACCTTTAACACGTCCCCAGAACTTAGACTCTTCTAACGAACCCATATTCAAAACATCCATATTAGCTGATTCATCATCTGCAGCATGATCTGACTCTTCTTCTGTTTCTTCTTCTTTCATCTGATGAATAGCTAAATCTTTGCTAGGCAAATCTTCTTTTGATTTTTCATCTTTCGGATTTTGTTCAGCCTTCTTTTGCATATCAGCAGCAGCATCCTTCATTGATTCTTCTTCGTTACCATCGCCATCTAAATCGATATAATCAGGTTTAGCACCTTCTTCGGCTTCGTCTACTGCATCCTTAACGCCTTTAGCATCATAAGCTTCTTGAACATCTTTAAGCGTTGGCAACGGTTTGCCTTCTTGACGTTCCCATGCATATCCTTCAGATAAAATATTTTTTAATTTAATCATCATATTCCTTGTTATATTTTATAAATATCTATAAAGTATCTTTTACGCCAGAAAAATCATTCTGCGTTGGTTTTCTCAACATCATGGGCCTAGCACCATATGAAATTACTTCAAATCCTGCAGATTTATAAAATTCAACTAGTTGCCAAGAATTCAATGATTTTGGTCCATATGGTATTGCTTCGAGCATAATCCACATATTATTAGCATCAGCTACATTGGTAATTTGTTTAAGCGCTTTACGTCCTAAACCTTGACCTTGTGCATTTTCTGGACTACGAATACTCTGCAATTCAACAACTTCAATCGGTTGATCTGCAGATTCTCCGGCTCTAACAAATTCCCAACGCATCTTAGCTTTAAGTGTAGGAGATAACACTCTAGTTCTTAATACAGCATACGTGCCGCCATCAAATACAAAGCGACGAAACGCCGGATCCCATTCCGCTACAGCACGAAATGGTTCAATGGATGCCGCGATACCATTGTTTCGAAGTTCCTCTATAAGAAGTTGTTTAAGCAGAATCATATACGTATAAATATTAGTACGTTGTACAACACTAGTACATTGTAACAGCTTAAGCTATATAGAGCGTCCTTCCAGGCCTGCTCATCATAAAGGATATGTAGCAAAATTTCTACCTTTCGCATAATCATATACTTTTATGTTTTGTTGCAAGTTTATTTCTTTGTTTTTTTAACACAATTAGGATATCTTTTACCAAACATTGTTTTCATACCCTTTTTGGTGTAACCTGTCCAACACTTTTCTGTCAATTCTGCTTCATTCTGTTTTTGTTTTTGTAATCTTGCAGTTTTTTCTTTTGACTTTTCTTTCACTGATTCAATATAATCAAGACCTCGTTTTAACCTTTGTTTTGTTTCGGGGTCTTTTGCATTTTGATATGCGGCTCTAACTCGCTGATGAATCAAATTAATAATTTGTGATTGTCTCTTATGGGGTTTAGATTTGAAACTATCTTTGTTTAATGTGTCAACAATATCTTGTTTTGTTTTAAACTTTACAGATACCGTATCACTTGGGTTCTCGTCTGTATACAATCTTCTACCCGAACCTGCAGGTTTTTTACCAGTACCCAGCTTTGGGTCTGATTCCATTAATAATCGTTTTAATTGTATCATGATTAATATTCTAAATTGCTATCAATTGAAGTTTTTATTCCATCCGTTGCATCCAAAATGATGTCATCTAAATTTTGTGAATCACCATAGGTATTAAATGTTTCGCGTGTTGCATCAAGATAGTCAACGTATGCTTTGAGCAATGTGATAGCATTTTTTCTAAGTATGTCTTCGGTATCAATATCATATTGTAGCGATTCAACACTTTGAATTGCGACACCGAATATTGATTTGTATTGTTCTAATACATCTAATAATCCACCTTCAGACATTGTGTTGCCTTGTGGTTGTTCCATCATCAATGTTTTCAATTTAATCATCGCTTACTCCCGTTGCATCTGCGGTGCGTCCCCGTATACCCATTCTTATTAAATACAATTTACCTCCATAGGATTTCATGGTAAATTCCGTATGCATTCCATTTTCTCGAAACAATTCAGCATATATGCGTGACTTCTGTTCGCCTTTCTGTGCTGCGGGATCTGACCCGGTAATGTCAATAACCGTACAATCAGGCCGTTGATCGGCAAAATCGCGTATAGCTAACGCAACTGTTTTGAGTAGCGCTAGCACCGAAACAGCGCCTGCTGTGTTGGTCATATGGCTGGCAGTGGTCCATCCTGAATCGCTGCGGTCACGCGTCATGAAAGCAAATTGATATTCATACTCATGGTCAGGTACAGGGGTTCTCCAACGTTGCATCACCATTTTGATGCGATGCGTCGACGAGCTAGCCGTTTCCGCGTTAAAATCCGATTCCCATATGTCGTCTTCCGGGTGAGGTTGACGCCACACAAATTGGGTCGCGTAGGGTTCTACGCTCGCCAAAGAGATTTCCGTTAATATGTCTCGTAGACGGATCATGCTGATGGCATTATTTTATCGGCATAAAACTATTAACCGGTTTGCCATTTTGCATTAGATTTACAACGGGCTCGCCAGCTGGTGCGCGCATGGTTTTGACATTCGGAACAAATTGGTATTGGTATTCGCCACCTCGTACGAGTTGATCGCTATACATTTTATTATTGCGGTTATCTTCATCAACCATCTCGTTGTTTACTGACTGCAATACACTACCGATATCATCTACAACTAGTGTCCCGGTTGGATTCTTGGTAAAATAATCAACATTTGGAATCACGCCAACTAGGCCGATTCGAACACCTTCTCGTAAATTTTTAGTACTAAAACGTCGCATATTTTCTGCAAGTACTTGTTCTAATTTTTTCATGATATATCCTTTAATCAGAGTAATTTAATATAAATATCAGGAAGGCGTGTTTTCGAGCCAGGCTGAAGGATATCATGAGGTACTAATTGGTTGGGCGAACCCTTTATGACACCGTCATTTAAATAAAGAGCACCTATATAGCAAAATTTTTACCCGTGCGAGAAAAACATATATAACCTCCCTCCGCAACCAGGGGGTCTTTTACCCCTTAACGAAACCCACCCCCACCCCCCTAAAACATGGGGGGCTAATGGGGGTCTAATCAGGGGGGCTGCCCCATAAAAAAAGGGGGGCTATTACACCCCCCATTGATACCCCTTATACTTGATATGCTATTGCACCTTGGCTATCTCTGACTCCATCTCTCTTTCTATATGCTGCAGCGTGGCTCTAAGATGTTCTACCTGTCGGGCTACATGAAAGCTGTCTGGCATTAAGTCTTGTTGCAGGTCTTCTAATCGATCTGTGAGTGAATTAAGATTAAGGAATATTCTTTCTATGTCTTTGCGTGCGTACATGTCTCTTATATTATTCGTTAATACTACTTACCTACTTCTACTTCTAACTCTTGTTGCAAGTATTCTAATGCTAGACGCATACCGTACTGCATTGACATTTGCATTAGGAGGATGTCACTGTTTCCATGATTGGAGCGTGCGAATGCCTGCAGGTGCTCAAACTTATCTGGAGTTCTTACGACGCCTCTGTCTAATACGGCTAATTGGTCTTGGATGATTTCATTAATGTTTTTCATATCTCTCTCTTTTTAATTTATATAAATTTAAGTATTTTATTTCAATTATCCTAATCTTTTGTAAACTTTTTTTAGCATAAGTCATCCGTTACATCGTCAATAACCCAACGAGTCAATTGGCCGATGAATTCTTCAATCTCGTTATCATCAAAGCCATCTGCTATCAATGCCATTGTGATGGATGCTACTGCACCTTGCAAGCGCTTTGTGGTTTCCACGTTAACCAATCCATCCATTCTCTCTAATGCTTCTACGGTTAATGTCATATCTCTTTGTTTTTATTTATATTAATTGATTTGAAATTTTTAAAACAATATTACTCAATACACTATTTTCTTTTTCTTCTTGCAGAATATCTAAAATTGCATTTCCATTGGTCATTTCTTTTCGCATTGGATTGAAATTACCGAGTAAAATTGATAAAGCCTTTAATTCTTTCAATTCATCAATGTCATTAAATTCAAATGTCATCGTGAATGTTTTACTTGTTTCTTTGGTTGTTTTTAATTTTGTTTTCATAGCGTTTTAAATTAGTGTGCGTTACCGAGTCGCACCCCTCGTTTTTAATTTATTGTTGATCTAAAAATTTTTCATAATTACAAAGCACTTTAATCAAATGTTTACGTTGGTCATCAGTAAGTTTTGCAGATAGTGTATCAATAAATAATTCTGCATTTCTTTTACGTAAAACCTTTTCCATAGACTTGTGAAGCAATTCTGGGTCAATGTTTTCAATGTTCAAATCATTTGTTTTCATATCTCTTTGTTTTTATTTATAATATAAAGATACCAATAATATCAACATGATCCTAATCTTTTGGTAACTTTTTTTACTTTTTTTTTTACAATAGAATCCGACGCCTTGCGACGCCGGATCTTTTTATTTGAGAGATATGTTTACAATTTACAAATTTGCTCTGCTACCATCATCTTAGGATTTTCAAAGCCCATTGCACAAATGCGAGCCGCTTTGATGAAGCTACGGAGGTTGATTTCAATTTCAAACTCAGCATCAAGCTCCTTCATCAATTCCAATGCTTGGGCCTTTGCAGCTGCAGGAACTCGGCTTTCCATCTTCTCCATCAATTGCTCAATGCGCTCAAACATTTGCTCGTTGGTCAAATCAACATCTGCTACAAAGCTACGTGAGCGGATTGCTTCATCCAAGCGGCTTTGGCTGATGTTGCTAATGAATACAACGCGGCCTGAAAACTCAAAGTGACGTGGCACTTCACAACCAAACTCGTCTTTGAGTGACTTGGTGCTGATGTAAGAGATCTTGCGTGTGTCGTAGGAATCAAGTGCAGCTTTGAGGATGTTCACAGCATCATCGTCTTTGAATACAGAATCACAATCATCCAACACAATGATCTTGTCATTGTTCTCATAAAGGGTAACAAAGAGACCGGCTGCGGTAGCACGACCTTTGAAGTGAACAAAGTCTGTGGATTCTTTGAGGCCCATCTCTTCTAAAGTGCTCTTTACAATATGCGTCTTGCCGGTACCTGCACCGCCGGTGATAACCAATGATGGTTGCAATCCACGCCCAACCATTTTAGTGAGTCGCTCAATGTTCTTAAACATCTCATCCGGACATTGTGACTCTTTGACAGAAAGGAATGACAACTTCATTACCGGTGCTGGAGTAAGTGCAACTCCTGCTTCTGCTGCTGGTAGTCGGGTTACTCGGCCCGTTGCTGATACAAACAATACTTCGCGATTTTTTTCGGCATTCAACAATTGAACGTGTCGAATTAAATTCTTAGGCGCTATTTCACCAGTGGTAGTGTTCTTCGCCAATAGCTTGCCTTTTACTCTTACTGCTTCAAATACATTTTTCATATCTCTTATTTTTTTATTTACTTAAAGATAAGTATTTTTATTCAATCTAACAACCTTTTTGTGAACTTTTTTTGAAAAAGTTATTCACAATTTAGAACTCGGTGTACATCTTTGTAAGGCCTAACTGAGCCGCTACATAATTAACATGTTTGGTGGTTGTCTTGCTCCAGGTGCCTAATATGCGCAATGTGGCGCCTTCAATGGTTGCTACATGAGTGGTATAAGAAAATACTTGATTGCCTACTAACTTGAGGTTGGCTTGGTAACGTTTAAACTTTTTCATAGTTACCAAGTTTTAGGGTATCTTTTCAAAACATCTTCAGGATAGAGAACACCGCCGCCATTAAGTAATACATCCTCCCACCAACGAATACCAATTCGTAAACGAGGTACGGCAAACTTTGGGATATCGTTTTCGTGGACTCTGAAAAAAACATCATTTCTTCCACCAGTATTTGGTTCACCAGGTGTAGGTAATGTTTCCACTTCTTCACAATACTTTACACGAACACTGAATTCTTCTTTCGCCCACTTTTCGAAATCTTTAATGTTGGACTTACCGATGATAGTTGCGGGCCAAACACAAACTTGACTAAACTTTTTCATATCTCTCTTTTTTAAATTGGTTTTCACGTCCGCATGCCCCAACATTGCTGCTGGGGCTTTGGACTATTTGGAGAGATATGTTACATTAATTTTGGAAGGTGCCTGTGCTTGGATCATTGTCATCTGTCTCCTCAGATTCGACTTCAACGAGCGTCTCTAATTCTTCGCGGATTGAATTTTCAATGTAATCTGAATCAAACTCAACATCTTCTAATTCAACACAATTATTGTAATTGATACAGAATTGGGCTGAGTCAAAGTCTACTACACGATCCGATCTGAGGCATCTTATTGCATCGCCAACCTTTTCCATTATCTTTTCAAAGCTTTCGTCATTGATGCCTACTGTCTTCACTTCACGCACTTCTGGCTCTAAGCTATTAATCAATGCAATCACATTGTCGATTGATACTACTGAAGTCAACGCCTTTGCTGCTTCTAACTGTGCAATTAAATTTTCTTTTTTCATAACTCTCTTTTTTGGTTTTAAATTGTGGGACTATTCCCTTATTTCCTTATAATAAAGATAAGGACTTTTTCAATGCGATCCTAATCTTTTGGTAACTTTTTTTAAACTTTTTTAAACTTTTTTTAGTCGGTTAATTCGCCATTAAAGAATGTTAAAGACTCAGTGAACTGGTATCCTTCGACTATTACATGCAGCATACCTTCATTAGGATCTGCAGGATAATCCTGAGAATGGCGAATCAAGATCTCGAAGTCCACTCCATTGTGCTCGATAAGGTTTAAGAAGTCCGATGCCCGTAATACGCAGGCCGCTTTGAATATTTGGTTTCTTGTCATTGCTTCTTAGTTATAAATTTCTGAATAGATTACTGCTTCTACTGCTAAGGTGGCTTGAGTCACTACCCGTAGGAACTCTTCCGGTGTCATGCCTTGTGGTATCATATCAGCTAATCAATAATTGACCACTCATTAATGCTCCGCCTACAACAAAGACTCCTACCGGATTGCCAAATGCTAATAACGTCACGCCAACAAATGCAACTCCGATTACTGCTAATGCTAAAATTTCTCCTTTTTTCATATCTCTTATTTTTTATTATACTTAAAGATACCGATAATATCAATGCGATCCAACCTTTTTGGCAACTTTTTTAAACTTTTTTTAAACTTTTTTAAACTTTTTTTAGAGATATTGTTCTAGCAATTCAATGCCTGGTAGTGTTGCAATGTTCTTCTCAGCTGCTCTAACCAATTGTCGTGCACGCTCTCCGGTAACATTGAGTTCTTCGGCAATCTGCTCCATGCACTGTGCATACTCACGATCAATACCATAGAAGCGAGTCAATGCTTCGCGTTGCTTCTCAGGCAATTGCCTCAAAGCGCGTTGCAAATCAAAGCGAAGGTCATTGTAGTCTCTCGCGCTACGAGATGCCTCAGCTTCTAAGTGTCGGTCTGCCCACGTCTCTTTGTTTTCATCATCGCCAATCGGCGTGTGAATGCTCTTGGTTGAGAATGCTTCGGTGCTGGTACGATGCGAAGGGATCCTAACTACACGGGACAAATCATTGAGTGCCTTTTGCAACTCGGCTCTGATATACCATACTGCAAAGGTAATAAACTTAACGTTCTTGGATGCATCAAAGCGTTCTGCTGCTTCAAAGAGTCCAACGTTGGCAAATGCAATGAGGTCTTCTAACTCTAAGCCCATGCCTTGATATTGACGAGCTACCTGGATCGCAAATTTAAGATTGGCTTCTACAAGTTGGTTGCGTGCTGCAATGTCTCCTGCTTGCGCCTTGGTTGCTAATGATTGCTCTACCTCTTTGGATAAGCCTTGAGTCTTTTTCAACTCCTTAACATACTGACGGGTGCTGGTAACATCGGTTACAATTGCTCCATTACTTACGTGAATCTTCTTTGCCATAACTCTTTCTCTTTTTATATTATACCAGATTTCGTGCTCTAGGGTTACCCTTTTCCGGAACTTTTTTTACTTTTTTTTTGAGTGGATTTTCTACCGGGTCTGTCATTATGATTACAATGCTCGCCAATCCTGTGATTATTACCGTTAACCCCAGGATACCTACTACAAGCGCTATCATTTAACGAATCGTGGTATTTGACGTGCCTCTTGCTCTGCGCGGTACTTTGCGTTGCGCTCTGCTTGCGCCATTGCTGCTTTAACAATAGCATTCAACTCTTGCGGACGGCGTGAGTCTGCCATAAAACGACCTACTACTGCATCTTGCTGAAACTTTCCGGAATTCTTTGTGCCTTTAGCCATATCTCTTATTTTTTAATTTATATAAATTTAAGGTTTATTTCAATGCGATCCTAATCTTTTGCAAACTTTTTTTAAACTTTTTTATTCCTCAATTATTTCAAATAATTCTTTACCGATAAATCCAACTGAACCATCTCCGAATTGGACTTGCAGCCACTCCTCATCTAGTTCTGAAGCTTCTAGAGATTCTACTTCGAAAATTTCATCTTTGATTATTTTTTCCTCTTCCATCATTGGTTCTTGTTCATCATCAAAACCAATACATACTTCAATGTAACAATCTTTTAAAAATTTAACTTTCATATCTCTTATTTTTTAAGCTTCGATTATTTCATTATCTGTCAACTCATATGCAAAGAAGTCAAAGTCGTCTTCAATTGTTTCCTCGTCAAAGGAATAATCTTCAATAAACGTGTCCTTTGCACATTCTAATGCTATAGCTGAATTCTCTGCGCGGATATGGAAAATTTTTGGGCTATCCAAAAGGCCATTACCCCAATCGCTAACTACTACTACAAACAATTTTTTCATTTTTCTCTCTTTTTAATTAATAATATAAAGATAAGGAATTAATCAATGCGATCCTAATCTTTTAGCAACTTTTTTTAAAAAAGTTATTCACAATTTAGATTGAACAATTACACCCGGGATCATCACAATGATGGGATGCTTCTTCGTCGTCTTCAAATCGATCCGCAATGCTAAAGCCGGCGCTATCAAAATCTGGTTCTGTTTCCCAGACATCCACTGTCACATCAACTTCCGTTTCCATCATAAAAGCTAATACTGCTTTGATATCTTCCGCATCAAAGCCATCGGCTAATGCTTGTCGGGTTAAGGATTGTACTGCGTTGCAAAGCGTGTACTGATCAAATCGATTTGTTACTGCCGCTAAGCGATCTACTACTTCAATGTCTCTTGTCATATCTCTTATTTTTTAATTTATATAAATTTAAGCATTTTTTTGATAGGATCCTAATTTTTTGGCAACTTTTTTTCTAAAGTTTTTCTGCGCGCTTTTAGCTTCCGGATCTCTAATTTGCGAAGGTATGGTCCGTGGTTATATGTACTACCTTCCCAAGCCATTGTCCAGACTGTCTTATCTGTCTTAAGGAATTCAATGCGATTGTCAATCTTTGTAATCGTGTCCTGGATTTCTTGTGTCGTCATATCTCTCATTTTGTAAAGCTTACTTGATATTCACAACTACCACTCCAGGATTCTCTAAGAGTTACTCGATAACCCTTGAAGCGGCCCAATTGCTGCACATAATCTAAAAACGACAGCCTGTCTTCGGGATGAGCTTTAGCCTGATAAAGGCCATATTCTTCAAATAATTGCTTTTCTAATTTCTTCTTCATGTCTCTTATTTTTCTAATTGGTAAATAGCTTCTTTAACCGTGCCAATCAAATAGCCGTAACAATATGCTGCGGCGGCTGGACCTTTTTCATCCCATTGCTGTTGTGCGGCACCTAATTGCTTTTTCAACATTGCCACTAATTCTTTTTTCTGTGCTTTTGTCATATCTCTTATTTTTATACTATAAATTTAAGGAATTAATCAATGCGATCCT
>Ga0194123_10000272_pt1 | contig 101472 bp, 99 predicted proteins | sample TA2MahsurfametaG_5_FD_155479 | JGI IMG/M metagenome (GOLD analysis project Ga0194123, IMG submission 155479) | Freshwater microbial communities from Lake Tanganyika, Tanzania - TA2015023 Mahale A surface | ecosystem: Environmental > Aquatic > Freshwater > Lake | place: Tanzania: Lake... | reverse complement strand
CACGTTGTGCAACATACCTGCCAATAGCCATATCGCTACTAAAGATACTATCGAGGGTGTCATCAACATCAACAAGAACACAGCTAGCGAATTGTCTAAGTGGCGTTCGCACTCCTGCCATGATGGGCGTGGGGATGTTGATTTTGTGCTTTGAGATTGCATTGTAATATCTCCTAATATAACCTAAACGATCACTATTATAATTAGCAAATACAGTAACAGCGATCATCATGTACATGAACTGAGGAGTTTCATATACTTTACCAGTACTTCTGTCTTGTACAAGATACTTGTCTACTACTTGACGCAAACCAGCATAGGTGAATAAATAATCCCTTCCATGATCAATCCATTGACCAATAGTTTCAAGTTCTTCTTGACTGTATTTAGAAAGAACTTCACTATCATATACACCAGCATCAACACATTGAACCACATAATCGTAAAAAGCAGGATGTTCCCAGCGAACACCAAATATTTGTTTCCTAAGACCAAACAAAAGGAGACGTGCTGCAACAAATTGATAATTTGGATGATCAAGATCAATCAAATCAGATGCAGACCTAATGAGAATCTCTTGTATTTCTGCTGTTTTGATACCATCATAAAATTGAATTCCAGAATTAATTTCTACTTGAGATGCAGAAACTCCACTCAATCCCCCACATGCACATTCAACCATGCTATGAATTTTATCTAGATCCAGGGATGCAATAGATCCGTTACGTTTTTTTACTTTAATTCCATTACTCATACTAGCTTCCAATCAGTAAATTTAAGTTTTGCCTCAAGTCCTTTGTAGGTATTGCATTCTACCACATTTTTAACATCGTGTCCAGCTAAAACCATATCGTTAATATCCTTTTGTTTTATTTGTGATGGCCAAATAACAATTTCATTTCCACTATCAATTGTCTTTAACATCCTGTTTACAATCTGTCGGTTTCGTGGTTCATTGTCATAGATGTAAATCTTTTGCCAATCATATTGAGAAACATTTACGTCAGCACCACACATAGCAATTGCATTATCTAAAAATAAAGAATCAAAAGGTCCTTCAGTAATGTATACTTTTTTTGAATCATCTACTCTGTCAAGTCCATAAATTTTTGGATTGTCATCATTTAACATGACTGTGATGTATCGTATTGCAGATTGATATAATGATCTGCCTTGAAATCCTATGACACCATCTTTAGTTAACATTGGAATGATAATTCTTGACTCATCATACTTTGTATCTTTAAAAGTAGGTTTATGCTTGTTTGTCCATTCTTTAAATTTTGGACAATAGTACAGTTTGGGCAAGTATTCTGATGGTAGTTTTCTACGCTCTAGATATTTTCTTGCTGGGTGTGTTATATTTAGATCCTGGATGGTTTCCAATTCTGAGAATATAGTTTTCTTAAATACAGGCGCTTTAAAATTAAATTTTGGGGTAGGTGCAACAGATCCCTTTCCAGTCAATCCCTCTTTATATCTTTCAAGAAGATACTCCTCATAAAGAAGTGGGGAGTTTTGTTTTAAAAAATTAACAAACGTAGTTCCTACTCCACAGTTGTGACATTTATAAAAGAAGTCATTCTTTACTCTGTAAAGATATCCCCTAGTTCGATTCTTATTGCGTTGAGAATCTCCACAATAAGGACATCTAAAATTATATAAATCTTCTTTTTTTCTTGAAAATTTTTGAAGTTGAGGTGACAATAACGAAATGTACTTCTTATCAATAAAACTCATCTACTAGGCTGTGTTACTTGCGTTCCCATACTAGCACCATTGTTCCCATGTGTCAAGAGATTACCAAAGAATGTAGCTGAACCAATAACAACAGTGGCAGCAGTAGCGATGCCAACAGTCATCCAGCGAAACTTTGAAAGTTCGTCAATTCTTTTTTCAAGTTTGTCTAGTTTGGTATTAATTCCTTTAATTAATTCTATGATTGCGGCATCTGCTTTATCAGATTGTTCTAATCTGTTTTCGTGACGCTCTAGTATAAGAGCAACACTCTGGTTACTCTCACTTATTTTGTCTACTGCTCTCTCAAGTTTGTCAAGCATCTCCTTGGAGAGATCTTCATATATTTGAAACTTGGCTTCTAAAACATTTACGTTGTTACCAAATCCAAATGGCATGGTTCTATACTATAGAGTTTCTATAAATTTAGTAATCAACTCAATTCCATTTTCTTCGCAAATAATTTCTGCCATTTTATCTTGGTTGTCTTCTGAAAGTTCAATCCAAACTTCAACAATTTTATTTTTAAATTCTTCAGATAAGTATCCAAACTCAGGATTGAGTTCAGCAAATGATGCCATATAGATATCAAAGTCAAATGAGTTTTTCATGGTTTCTGTAGATGCTTTATTAATATCTTTTGCAATTTTCTTTTGACGATCACTTGCTTTATTCTGATAATCTTTTGCTTTTGCTTTAGAAAGAGTTTGGATCTCTTGCTTGCGAAGTTGTGCTCTCTTTTCTCTTTCTTGCTTTTTTGCAAGTTTACGTTTTTGTTGGATAAACCGCATAGCAGATGCAGTTTCATTATTACCAGAATCTGGTGCCTCTTCAATTAATGTTGTATCTTCCATAGTTTCCTCTTTTAACTTTGAATTTCTAATCCTACTAAACATATCGGTTTTAAATTTTTTCTTCCTCTTTTTGACTGGAGGTTCGTCTGGAGGAAGACCAGCAATTGCTCCGCTACTTACAGTATTAGTTGGTATTTCTTCAATATACATATGACCATTGTTTTTCATTGTGTATACTTTCATAGTTTTTGAAGTTCCCTTATGCAATTCTGATCTACAGATATATTATCTAGGTCATTTGAAATTTCAGGATATCTATTCAAGTAAATAATAAAACTTTTAATAATAGACCAATACTCAGATTCTATTTTAAAAAATAACAAAGGTGTTGTAGCATCATTAAAAACATTATATAAAACAATTAAATGATTAAGTATCAAATGGAGTTTAAGAATACCTGTTGTTTTATAATATTTTAATAACTTCTTGAGATATTTAAATCTTTTCAGATCCTCAAAGAAGTCCTCCTTTGTTACTGCCTGTGGATTTGAATAATATTTAATCGCAAAAAAGATATAATTATCTTTATTCAATTCACTAAAGTTCATACTTTAAAATCAGGTAGAAACAAATGTCTTGGTAGTTCCTTGCCCACCAGCGCCTGTAACATCACCTGCGACAATGGTAACATCTGCAGCATTGGTAGTGCCAACATCAAAAATGGTTCCACCATTAAGAACAACTGACTGTGCTGCAATGCTATGAGTTGTGCCAGTTGCTGCAACAGTGAAATCAAATTCTAATCTGTTAGTGCTACTACCACGTGCATAGGTTGCAGTTGCTGTACCTGCACCAGCGGTTACTGTGATTGTTGGTGATCCATTAGTAGTTGAGACAGTGACTCTTTCATTGTAAATAACAACTACAGAACCAGTTGCTGCACCAGCATATGCTGACTCTTCAAAGAATACTGCCGTAATTGTTGCTTCACCAATGTTGGTTGTTTGAGGTGCAACTTCTCCTTGAGCACCAGCAAGTCCACCAATGGCAACGAGAACTTCGTCGTAATATTCTGTTTTTGTTGCGTTCTTATAATGACGATAAACCCAACCCTGACTAGTTGCAAAGCAATTATCAGGCTCTGCTACTTTATTTCCACGTTGCAGATATTTTGGTTTTGATTCGTCTGTTGTGGTTTTTCCCCAAAGAGGCATTGTTAAACTCCCGTTATAAAAAACAATTTTCTAAATTTATTTATAAAAAATGGGGAGTCATCCTCCCCATTAAAATTTTTACTGATTTTAATCAACCCTTTAACAAGGCAGATTTTACAGTAGCAACAATAAGATCATCAACATCGTTATCAGTACTTTTTACATACTTCTCAAGAAGTGAGATAACAAGTTCTTTGACACGACGATCATTAGCAATACGCATAATCAATGATTGGGCAATTGGAAATAAAAGAGCCATGGTGATCTCCTAGTGATGAGAACTAATTATATAGGATCACTTAGACATTTTTGTAGCAGTTGCATACATAACTTCTTTTGCTTTATCACCATAACGTGTTTTAAAATCCTTTGCATTCTTTTTCATACCCATAACAATATCTTCTCTTTTTTTCATATCAACTCCTTCTTTTACCCCATCTGCATATTTGACACGCTTTACCTTTTTATCTTTTGGGGTCTCTTCTTCACAATCACACTCTTCTTTTACATCATTTTTTTTATCTTTTAACTTTTTATTCTTATCAAAAGTTCCAGATGGTTCATCTTGATCTTCAACTTTAGGAGAAACTTCTACATACTTACTTGCTTTTTCAGAAAGTTCTGATCTCCAATCAGAGAATCCTTCTTTCATTTTCTTTGAATTAATTGCTGCAGAAACAGCAGCACGGCGCTTCTTCAAATACTTATCCGATTTATCTGAATCACCATCATTATCTACATCATGATCTTCTTTACCTACAGGGTCAAGTGCTTCGTTTTTTGCTGTTCTAGCTGCTTTTTTAAAAGCATCTTTCGCTGGATAATCTTCGTGTCCTGGTTTAGCAGGTGCTTCCCCACGCTTACGCTTGGCATGAATGTTTGCATAAAGACCGTTCTTTGCTTCTTCCAATTCCTCATCTTCTTTAACACAATTAGGAACTTCACGACCATTTTTTGTTTTAGTTCCCTTTGCCTTATAACCATCCCAGCAAGTAGAAGCACCAACATTAGCACGAGCTTGCTTCATTCCTTCAATTATCTCACCTTCTGGTTCAAATCCTGCCTTAACACACTTATCTTTTCCACTTTCTGTGCCAGCATATTTGTATCCTTTCCAACATGCCTTTCCGTCTGCACCTTTAATCTTTCCTTCAGATACAATAGTTACATACTCAAGAGCAAGATCTTTCATTCTTTCGGTTCCAAAAGATTCATCAATAGCAGTGATGATATTATTTTCATCTGAATTTTCAATTAAGATTGTATCAATTTTAGATGCAATTTCAATTTGCTCAAAACGATTGAGGCTCATCATCCAGGCAGATAATCGTACAGTCGTAGACATATTCTCTTCTTTAAATTGTTTATTCTTATTTATAGTATTCTTAGCCTTAAATGGATCATACTCTGATCCTGGTGTCATTTCATGTGTTAACTTTTTATACTCTGGAGTACCAACCAATCTATGCTTTGCGGTATCTCCAGATTTATTAAATTGTGTATACTCCATAAGATCAGTTATCCATGATCGAAACATTTCTCCTTTTTCAGTTATGCAAATGACGTAGTTAGGACCACGACGATATACTTTTCCAATTTTGTTTTCTGTCAAACATTTTACATACGAACCAACCTCGTACAGATTTCCATGCCTGTACGAAGTTTTGATTGCATTATTTTTAAATTGAGAAAACTCCATTAAATTTTTTCACTTGTTCTACTTTCTATATATCCTTTAGCAAATACTCCAGCTCTAACTCCAGTTACTTTACTACCACCAGAATCTGTGGCATCAACTGTTCGGTATGCTTCCCCTTGTCTTGCTCCAAGATAAGGTTCATATTCTCTAGAAAATTGAGTAATTTGCCTTCTAGAAATTAACTTAGTAGTAAAATCTAATTTTAATGTTGTGGCATTTCTTTTAGTAGATCTACGTATTACTGTAAATATTGGTCTACCTTGTGCAAAGAAATTTATATTGTTAGAAGAAAATTTACTATTCATATAATCCTTACCAAACACTGCATACTGTTTAAGTTTAACATCATCAATTGGTCTAAAAAACATGTTATTCCTAAAATCTTCAGTAGTTTTTTCTGAAATATCTTTTCTAAAAGATTTTACTTCTTCATGATTGTAAATGGTTTGACCAGATTTATTTGAAATACCAGAGTATTGTTGAAAATCTTTTACAGTATTGCCTGCTTTGTGGGAGATATAGAATACTGCTTGACCATCTTTATTGATGCCCATAAAATCAGCTTTATGTCCTGCTGGTCCACTTACTACTCCAATAATGTTTTTATAAATGGCACCTTTAATTTGAACCTCTATTGGTTTTCCATTTCCCAATTTTGCAATTTGATCATTGCATTGCCTAAGCACTTCAAATTCAATTTGATTATCTGGGACATTAAATAAAGTTCTCCAGTTTGGTAGTGATTGTAATGCCTCATTCCAGAATCCTTGCTTTAACCATTCCCTACCACCTTTTGGTTTGATTAAAACTCTTGTAGTTATTTTTCCTGTTGGAATATAAAATACTTCAAGATTAGTTTGCTCACTAGTTTTCTTTAATTCATAGGAAACATTATTTAAATTTAAAAGTTCTTGTATAGAATCATGAAGTTCCCATCTTGATTGAGTTTCAAATTTAATTTTCTTATATGAAACTCCTTCATCAAGAATGGAAACAGAACTATATCGTTCTTTGTAACTTGTCTTAATATTAGAAGTAAGGAAATTTAGGACTTCTTCTGGTGTAATAAATTGCATTAAAATTTAATTTTTAAATTATTTATTAACGATCATTCTTAGAACGGTTCTCTGAAAAATACGAATCAAAGGTTCCTTCTGGATATCTTTTTTCAAGTTTATTAATATTACGAAGAAGAACATCACTCATAGAAACTCCTAGTGCTTGCGTTGCTTGTGCAACATACCACATGATGTCACCCAACTCAATGATAAGATGCTCTCGGTTATCTTTTGTCCATGGTTTGCCTTGGAAAATCATTTTCTTGATGATCTCAAGAAACTCGCCACCTTCAGCATTAATGCCAACACCAGCAGTAAGTAGTCGTTCAATATTTGCACCTTGACGATCTAGTTCGCCAATACGATCTGCAAAGTCCACAAAGTTCTTGGAGCAATTAGAAGTTACTGCATCCACAAAATGTTCATAGTTAGAGAAGTTAATTTCTTTTTTCATACTTTTAAAGAAGAGAATTTTTCAAATTTATCGACAATGTTTTTATGTTCGTCAAAGTCATACTCAACATCTTTTTTTGTATCAATGATGTTGTTCTGAGATGACTGTTCACAATCATACAACCTCATCTTCGTTCTGTCAACACCCACCACAAATCTTTTATTAATGGTTGGGTCGTTGTAGCGATTCTTGAGTTGCTTTACCATAATTTGTCCAAGTTGTTCAGATTCTTCTGTGCTAATAAGAGCAAACATAAAATCAGCAGTAGCGGGAAGACCAAAGGATTCACTAGTATCAGTAATGTCAACATCAGAGCTACTATAACCTGAACGAGTAGTTTGTGTTGCTGATACAATAGGCACATTGTTCTCAACAGCGAGACCACGGAGTTCTTCTGCAATACCTTTAACCAAGGTATATGAGTTGACAAAACTTGCTTTAAACCGTTGAGAGGAACAAATGTTAAGGTAATCAACAAATATAACATCAGGTTTAAAATTTCTTTTAAGAGAAAGATCATTAAGAAGAGATCTAAAATGCCCAACATGTGCTGACGCTGTAGGGTACTCCTTAATTATAAGTTTACCATTAGTTTTTTTAGTAAGATTGGTTACTTTACTTTCATATAATTTTTGAGGAAGGTCACGAAGTTGTTGGATGGGAACACTCAGAAGATTAGCATCTATGCGTTCTGCGATCTTTTCCTCTGCCATTTCAAGAGTAATGTATAAAACATTTTTCCCCTGTAGTAACGCGGATGCTGCAACGTGACACATAAACAAAGATTTACCTACACCTGTGCCAGCAAGTGCAACGTTAAGAGTTTTGTTTGGAAGACCACCCTTTGTAATTTTGTTAAACATATCAATGTCAAAAGGAATCTTTGATTCCTTTCTGTGGTATGAGTTGTATCTTTCTACATAATCATCAAGGTAATCATGACCAATAGTATTATCAAATGATACTGAAATAGCATCTGATAGTATACTTGGGATTGCTCCCATATCTTTATTTGGATCTTGTCCATCTGCAATCTTAATACTTTCTAATAAAGAAAGATAAATCGCACGATTCCTACACCACGTTTCAGACGAATCTACTATCCATTGGAGGTTGACTTCATCATCAGTAAATGAATCTATAATAACAGAGGCATTCTTATATTGCTCTTCTGTAATATTTTTTTTGTTTTGAAGATCTACTTCTAATGATTCTTTTGTTGGACACTTTTCATATTTTGAAATAAAATTATAAATTATTTCAAAGACAAGTTTATTGTCAACGTTTTCAAAGTACTCCTTTTTAAGATAAGGAAATACTTGTTTGCGATACGAATCATTAAACAGAAGATTCTGTAAAATAGTAACTTCTAAATTTTTCATGTGTAATGAAAATAAGACCCAATAATATATTTGTCCTCACTAACTGTAGGTTTACCCTGATGAGGAAAAGTCCAGGTAGGGGGGAATATTAGCATACGACCAAGTTTTGGTTTGATGTATTTGTTGATAGTAGTAAAATGAGTTTCGCCCCCAACTTGTACCGTATTTAAATACAGAAAAAAAGCAAGAAATCTTTTTGCAGATTGATGATCTCCAACATCTACATGTTCTTGAAATGAATCATCTGTTCCTTTTCTATATTTCTTTATCCTGAATTCCTCGTATGCATATCTTTCAGGAAACCATTTAATACAATCTAAACTATCCATATATTGTTTTAATATAGGACGCAGCATTGGTATTAATTCCATAGCAATACCATCATCAATAACTAGATGATGAAATTTTGGTTTATGTTGATTGTCTACAAATTCAGGTATTGATTCATGATAGTGATCAATTAATTTCTGACAGAATTGTTTTGACAATACATCATCATAAACTTTTATGTAATCATCAATTCGTTTCACTACCATATGAATACTCCTGTTTTGCTGCCCAATCAAGTTTGTCCATAATTTCAGGAGTAAAGAATTTTTCTGGTTCGGCAAGGATAGCAGAAGCATAATGCTTAGATTTATCAATCACCCAGTATGCACCAGATTTGCTAAAGATTTCATACTTCTCTCCAAGTTCAAGAAGACCATAGTATTTGTCAAGTCCTCTTACATCAAAGAATAGTCGTGTTTCAGCAATAGAATTTTCTTTAGTATATCTTGACTTAGATGCTTTTGCTTTAATAATCACACCAGTTTGAGATCCTTTACTATCTTTCTCTTTAGATTTTGTTAATTGTACAATAGTAGATGCTGCGTATTTTAGACCAGATCCCCCACCCATCTCACTTTGCTCACCGTAAGGATTAATTGTTTTGTAAGTATGATTGGTTACAATCATTGGAATCTTTGCTTTACCAAGTTTACTCGTAACAATCCTAAAGACAGATTTAATAACTTGGGTCTTTGTCATATCACGAACTTGTTTATCAGAAAGTGCATCATCAAGTTCTTTCTGAGATGCAAGCATTCCCAAAGAGTCCAATACAATTAAAAGAGGTTTCTTTTCATCATCTTTAAGTTTCAAAACATTATCAAGGATACGAATAATTTGAGTACGAAACTCTTCAATAGTATCTACTGGAAAATGCCATACTCTTTTTTCATCAAGTCCACGATTCTTAAATAGATCTCCAGTTGCTGCTGCTTCACTATCAAAGTAAAATACTGCCCCATCTGGATTTGCATCTAAAAAGTTCTTAGCAATTCCAATAGCATAAAATGTTTTGCCTGTTGCCTGTTCTCCAGCAATAGCAGTAACACGATTGTCTGCAATGCCCCCATAAATTGACCCACTAAGAACTGCATTAAGAATGTAAGATCCAGTATCAATAAAATTTTGTTCAGATCCTGTAATGATCCCATCTGAAACTAATTTTGCAAAATCATTCTTTGCTTCTTTAGCAATGCTATCAAAAATACTCATACAAAAAGGTCCTCCAAGGTTGCTTGTTTTTCTGATTTCCATCCTATCACATGTAGGATGATTTGTAAAGGATCCAAAAAGGACTTCTGAAACTGCAACTTATAATCAATGTACTTGTTGAGATCAAGTTCTTCTGGAAAATTAGATAGAAAAGATATTACATTTTCTCCAATGATATTTGGTTGTTTTAAATAAACAAATTTAATCTTTTCCCCTTCTTGAATTATAGGATACTTATGATTTAACTTTTTACCTTTTATGTGATAGTTGTATACCAAAGTACCTCGTACATGAATAGGGCAACTCTTTTTATACAAAGTAGAACTGCCTTTCCATTTACTGAGATTGTTTACACTACGGGGAAACGATATATCCTCAGGTCTCATTTTAAAAAAGTCACTTTTGAACTCGTCAATAAACTTAATAAGATCACTTTCAGTTTTAGTCATAATAATTTTAAGTGCATCTTTAATTTTACTCCTACATGGAGCAGGAGTTGAAGATTTAACTGCTTCAATTCCCATCATCTTAAGTTTTGGTTCTGCATAGCGAACTCCTTCACTATCCCAAACATTAAGAATGTATCTTTTCTTTGCAGTCCATATACCTTTATCTGCAATGTTCTCACGCTTCATCTGCATTTTCTGTTCATATGCAGAAACATAATCGGCAAGTTCTTGATAACTAGATTCAATAAATGGTTCCATTTTATCTCGACAGATTTTATCAAGAACAGAAACTATTGCTGGTTTGTTATCAAGTTTATTAGAAAAGAATTTCTTTACTAATGGTCCAAGATTTAAATAAATTGAATCAGTATCAGATGCAATTACATAATCCATATTATTAGATCCTAATAGATTATTAAGATACATATTCATTTTATTTTCAATCCAACGAATTGAAACTTGACCAGATAAAGTAATTGCCTCTGCATTTGCTAATTTATAATAACGAAAATACTGATTACCAATAGCACCATAGGCAGAATTAAGTTGAATCTTTCGTGCCATTTGAATATTATTGCAGCGAGCAATCTCTTTTTCCAACTCTTCAGTTGGATTCTTTTCATATTCCTGCTTTGCTGTGAGCATTTTCTTTTTATAGATGGTACGATCTAAATAAATCTTTTCCATTAACTTAGGCAAGAATCCTTTAAAATCTTTTCGGTATTGTGCTCCATTTGCACAGACAGAATACTTGCTGTTAATTAGAATATCCTTATTAAGAACTTTATCTACTGTGATCTTTGGGTTCCTTTCCTCAACCAAAGTTTCTGGCGATATGTTGTATTGCATAATGAGGTGAGGGTATAGGGAGTTGAGGTCAAACGATACAACCCAATCATACATACCTGGAACTGGTTCTTTAACATAAGCACCAGCATACTTTTCATCTTTTTCATGTTTTTCTGAAGGAGGAATGACAATGTTATCTCTATTAAGATAGTTGTAAATTATGCTGTCCCACATGCGAACTTGATAATAGACATCTTCAAAGTTTACCTTTGCATCATATGCCATTGTGATTGCAAGTTCAATTAACTTCATTTTGTCTTCCAAGCGGTCAACAAGTTCTACGTCATGAATATTATATTCTACAAATTTATTCCAATCTTTTGTATAAAAATCTTTGAACGTATCATACTCACTATGATCTAGTTTTTGCTGACCAAGTTCAACATATGCAATATGATCAAGACGATAAGATTCTTGATTAGCATAAGTAAATTTTTGATACAAATCTAAGTAATCTAAGATACTGACGCCAACAATATCATAGTAAATAAAATCTCTACCACGTATTGTGATATTTTTTTCTGGAACTTTATTCCAAGGAGAAAGAGATTTCATGTGCTTATCTGAGAGCACTCGCATAATTCTTCTGCAGATGTATGGAACGTCAAACATTTTTACGTTCCATCCAGTCAGAATATCTGGAGTATTTTGAGACCACCAATAAAGAAAATCTTTAAGCATCTCATGCTCTTCCCAGAACACACGATACTCAACATCAGGTCTAGTATTATTATACTCTCGTGTACCCCAAACAATAAATTTTTTAGTAGTAAAATTTTTAATTGTTAAACATAAAATTTCTTCCGTAGTGTTTTCAATACTAGGAAATCCATTCTCAGAACTAGTTTCAATGTCAAGGGTATAAATTTTTAAATTAGTTATATTGTAAGGGATTTCATCTTGTGGAAAATTTTTACTAATGTATTGGTAAAGAAATCTATCATTACCATACACATTAAAATTTTCTACATCTTTGTACTTATCTAAAAATTCCTTAGCATCTTTTACATTAGAAAATTCTATCGGTTTAGCATTGTAACCTTCTAGAGTTTTGTATTGAGTATCTTCTTTGCATGGAACAAAAAGAACTGGAGAGAATGAATCTTTATATTGAACACGCTCTCCATTCTCATATCCAATATAAAAAATAGTATCCCCAGTTAGTGAAACATTACTGTAAAACTTCTTCATTAGGTAGTTGTTCAAGATACTTTGCTAACAGGGACTTTGATGGGTCTACTATTGTAGCAAGCATGTCAGAATAAAGCAATATGTTTTTTTGAGATGTGTGTTTAGGATAACTTATCAATTCCACGTTACCTATAGCTTCTATTACTTCCATTGGATTGGAAAGAAACACTGATGGTTCCATTTGCATTTCTTCAAGTTGAGTTATAAGGTAAGTTCCATTCTTAAGCAGGATCAGTTTGATTTCCATCTTCTTCAATTTCAATTTGATGCTTTGAACAGTAATCTTTCATAATCTGATCGTGCGGATCATATATTGTTACTACCCAATCAGAAGGAATGATAAACTCTCTTTCCTTAGATAATGGTGCCCAATCAATATATTTAATTTGAAAAGTTGTTTTTGGTTTTGCTTCATTAGCACTATCAGTCACCAATTGATCCGAATCATCTTGCTTTTCAACAATCTGCATGGTGTAAGGATTTTTCAAATAATATGCAATGATTCCCTTTTTTTCTTTATCTAAAATTTCTTTTGCATTACTGATGACATCTTCACCAGATTTCAAAAGCATAACTTTAACGGTCATAATGACAATTTCCTATCTTGTAAATTAATAATGTATTGTGAAAGTTTATCAAGGTATCCACGATTGCGTAATTCTTTAAATACTAAATTTTCAAGAGCAAACTCTCCACCTTGTTGAATTGCAGATGCTCTCATATCTCTAATTTTATCTTTAAGTTTTTTAAGAATATCATAGTCATCTACTTGACTATCAATCATATCGTCAATCTTTTCCATCATATCATGAACTTTCTTAAAAAGCAAGGGGTCAGATAAATTAACTTCATATCTTTGAGGTTCCTTTACCCACCTATCATTTAAGATAGAATATACCCCTTGACCCACTGGCAACCCATCACTAATATCTTGAGCATATAATTCAACTGAATGTGAATAAATTTTGATGTCATGCATCAAAGACCACAATTGTTTTTTATCTCTTAAATAATCATCTAAAATTTCTGGACAGTTTGCAATTTCCCTTTTGTCTACAACTAAATGTAAATCTAAATCAGAAAATCTAGTATAGTTATAGTTGGCATTACCACCAACTAAAATTATATCTTTGATTGCTTCTTGAGGAATCTTTGCAAACTCTGACCACTTATATCCAATCTCAAGAAGTTTTGATTTAACTTCTTGCCTTAACTGAAGTCCTTCCCAAAACTTAATATTAAGTTTATCGTGATACATTAGGGTTAACCTAAGTTGCTGAAATGATTTCACAGACACTAGATTGAATTTATTTTTATTTATCTTCCACGATTTCAATATGTGATTCTGTAATTGTGTCTGCTCCAAATACTGCTTTTGCTTGCTCTGCTGGTCTGAGGGTTTGTCCATATGCCTCTAAAACAGAAAGAATTGGTTCTACAATAGATACAATCCAATCAGGATTTACTGCAATATCATTATCATGAGTTAATGGTTGCCATTTTTCTAAAAGAATTCTGCCAGTATACTGTTGATTTTCACCTTCAGTACCTGGAACAATTTCCTTTTCTATAAAAATTCTATAGGCATTATTGAAAATAAATGCCTGCCTTTCTCCAGTTTCTTTATGTTGTACCTCTGACACATCAGCAACAACATCTTCTCCAGATTTCAGTTTGACTACTCTAATTGCCATAGTGTTAAAAACAATTTACATTATAAGGGGGTCCTTGGTCTTTGTCAAGAACCCCCTTACGCCGACGATATTGGGTTACCCCGTTACTATTTATGCTCAGTCAACAATTGTTGAGTATCCGCATTGATAAAATATGTAACCTTTTTTTGATGGTCTGGGATAACTCTTTCTAAAGAAATAGTCAATAAACCATCTTCAAAGTTTACAGAAGATACTCTGACATCATCGGCAAGTTGCCAAGAGTTTGAGAAGGAACGTTTGGAGAGACCTTGATGTAGGTATGTTCGTTCAGAATCTCTTTTCGCAACTTTGGAGGCAACTCTGAGAATGTTTTGTTCAGTAGAGACCTCGATCTCATCTGATTTAAATCCTGCCAAAGCAATTTCAATTTCGTAATTACTAGCATCGTGTTTGATTAAATTATAGGGTGGGTAACTGGTATTACGACCAGACATTGCCTCAAGGCGATTAAACACATCATCAAGTCCTACTGAAAATGGGGAATACACATCCCAGGTATATTTATTCATTTTAGTTCTCCTTTAATAAGCGAGTTTTTATTTGGACCCTAACGGCATCCAATACTTATTTATCGAAACTACTTAAAATAATAATACGGTAATCCCAAATTAATCGAAGGGGTTACCGTATAAAATTAATTAGATTCTACTACTTTCTTTTTGCCAATATTATATTTGGATTCAAGAATCCATTCATTTTTTTCTTTGTATGCAAGAACTTTAATTTGATTAAGAGGTGCAATATCAGTAATAGAATCTGACTTAACTACTTCAATTAGTCCCCAATCACAGAGAAGTTGAGCAATTCTATTTCTCCTCTGCACATCATTTTGAGTAAGATTTGCTGTCTTACCATCAAGAGCAAAGAGTTCTTTAAAATGAACAATATAATATTTACCTTGCTTGTGCAGAATGTGACAAGATTGATACAGTTTCTTTTCTTTACGAGAAGCAACTCCAATCCTAGAAAGTGTTTCTCTAACTTTTAGAAAATCATCAGGTTGAGTAAGAATAACTTCAACCATACTTTCACGATTCCACTTTACTTCAGCAACTTCAGTCATGTTTTCCTCCACGATTCAACTTAGATTTAATAATTTCAATTTGTTCTTTATTTAGTATTTTGAGAGCTGCTTGTGCTTTTTCATTACTATAACCATAGTATTGCTTGACACATTCAAGATCTTCTATCTTAGTTTTCTTTTCCCAAGGAGAAAATCGTTTTCTCTTCCTGACAATATTTATATAAAAATCATATTGAAGTTTGTTAGGAAGAGTATAATTTAAATTCATTTCATTTGCTATGAAGATAGTATCATAGAAAGATGACATGCATTTGGTAATAACCCAAGATGGATAATCTTTTTCCCATCCTGGATCTTCGCCGTCCATTAAATTAACTTTAGTTTCATTGATGCTCTTCAAATAATCCGTCAGATTGTATTGGAAGTTCATAATTTAGTAGTAGAAGTTCTTTGCGACTTTTTTGATTTTGGTTATAGTTACCAGTAGATCTCATGGTATAGGTAAGATTCCAATCTTTCTGATACCATTTAGGAAACCTTTCTTTAACAAATAAATCTGAATTATAAGTAATCATACATTTATTCAAACTATTATTTACCGATGCAGCAAACCACTCATGATCAAATCCTTTATGCATGTTACCATTCTTACCATATAACGATGTTTTAATATCATATGGTGGGTCTAAAAATACAAAAGCATCTTCACCATAAAGAAGTTCTTGATAATTTAGATTAGTAATTCTCCAATTACTAATCAATTCTCCAATAAAAGGAAGTTTATCTATTCCTTTAAAAGTAAAATTCTGTCTTGATGCCTGTTCGCTAAATGAAGATGATTCAGACAGTCCACTGAAAGAACATTTATTTACAAGATAAAAATTAAATGCCACAATGTACTCATCTTGTTCATCTAATCTCTGTTTAGCATTATCAAATGCAATTCGATGAGCATCTGGACTTTCACCAAGTTGAGTTTTGAGTTCTCTAAGATCGTCTGACAACCTCCTAGGATCGTCTCTGAGGACCCTCCAGAAGCAGTAGAGGGGTCTGTAAAGGTCGTTGACCCAAACCTCTGCATAGGGGTAGTTCTGCGTCACGTAGAGCGCCATAGAACCACCTCCAAGGAATGGTTCACGATACCTTTCAATGGTTGGAAGATTAGAACTTAAATATTTTATTGCTCTAGATTTTCCTCCAGGGTATCTAAGGGGAGTTTTGTACATCATAAAAAATCAAGTGTGTTTGGTTCTAAATTATTGTTAGAATATAATTTTCGTTCTTCAACATACTTTCTATAGACATCCACTGGACAATCTTTTCTACCTAGATTTTCACCTCTAGTAGTAAGAACTACATTACCAGGAACATAACCTCTTGAATCGTCAAGACGATCTAAACTAATTGATTGTGGGCAATGCTTTTTAAAAACATCATTAGGATTTAAAGGATAGTTTGACCAATAACATCTCCCATTCTGTTTTTTATAGAGTTCTATCAAATGCTGTTCAGTGATTTCAACATCAAGCCAGTGATCTCTTTTAGTCCCGTTTCTTTTCATAAATCCAGGTCTAGAGTTTCCTCTAGCACGACGAAGTAACATCTTCCAAGGATTTTGATTATGATTTAAACTTGTCATTTAAATTCACACTCCACCATCATTTCAGTAAGAGCCGCAAGAAGATTAATTTCTTGATCAGCAACAAATGCAGATTGATATTGATACTTGGCAACAATCAACACTGCTTGTGGAATGGTTCTAGCATCCAAATAGTTATACAGATTGTCATATACAGAACGAAAAATGTGAGAAGGTTCATTATCAAGATTGTTTGACACCCACTTTTTAACTACAGTAAATTCTTTATTTTTCATTGCCTTAGTAAGTTCAGTGAATTTAATATCAGACAAGTTTGATAGGATACCACTATCAATTTCTCCACCAACAGAATACCGTTGGCATTCATTTAATGCCCTACGCCAATCTGGAAAAAATTTAAAAATTAATTGTTGAAGAACTTTTGGATCATATTTAATATCTTCTTTCTCAAGAATAAACTTGAGACGGTTAAAGAATTGTGTTGCAAGTTCTGGTTTTTCATTTCCTGGAATTGAAAAATCAATGACTGAACATCGAGAGTGGAGCGGTTCAATGATTTTGTTTTTGAAATTGCAGGTAAAAATAAATCTACAATTGCCATGAAACGCCTCAATATTCGCCCTTAAGGCAAGCTGTACATCTGAAGATGTGTTGTCAGCTTCGTCAACAATAATAACTTTATGGTTGGAATCACTAGATAATGATACGGTCGATGCAAAATTTTTAACTTTATTCCTTACTGTATCAAGAAATCGTCCTTCGTCCGATCCGTTAATGATAATGTAATCTGCTTTTAATTCTTCGCACAGTGCTCTAGCAACTGTTGTTTTACCAATGCCAGCAGTTCCACAAAGAAGAAGATTAGAGATTTCCCCAGCAGAAAGAAAATCCTGAAATGTTTTTTTACTCAGTTTAGGAAGAATACAATCACTGATTGTCTTTGGTCGGTATTTTTCAACCCAAACAAAATTACTCATAATAAATCAATAACCTCAAGATTTTTGAAAACTTGAATCGGGTTCTAGAGCAATGATGTACTCTAGTTTATCTACAGTGTTAGTAAACTTTACTGCCTTTGAATAAAGATTTACTTTATAGTTGCCTTTGAGGATTTTAAAATTCTCAGTTTTAAGATTATATCTAAATGTGTCTGAAGAATTACCAACTTCAATTGAAAAGGTATTTGATGTATTATTATCTTTGTCTTTACAAATAACATTGACATCAGATCCATCACATTCAATACAGAGGTCTGGGAACTTCATAGTATTAAATGCCCTCATCAACTTTTCAAAAGTAACAACATCCAAATTAAAATTAAATTGAGATTCTCCCAAATTTGGTTTTGTATCTGGAGCACTGATGATAACTTCAGGATCAGTAAAAAAGTATTTTACACTAAGTTTACCATCAACAAATTTTACAAACTTATCATTAGTAAAATTCAACTCAGGGTCATTTGCAAATAAATCAAATGATTGAGCAAACTCAGCAAGATCGTAAATAGCAAATCCAATTGGAAACTCTTCCTCAATGGTAGCAGAAGCATAAATGTTTTTAGTTACTGCAATGGTTGCAATTGTACTGCCTGGTTTAATTGCAATAGAATTATTAATGCCAACAAAATTTTTAAGAATAGAAAGTGTTTTCTTGGATAGTTTCATAATCAACGAAATTCAGTAAGACCATTTTGAGTACGAGTATAATGACCATCAAAATGCAACAGGAGCATTGCATAATGAATTACTTTCATAAGATCTCTTTTGTTTCGACCATCTTTATCACCGTAACGACTTCCATACTTTAGGATATTTGCCTGACAAAATCCAGTTGCAAGTTTCTTTGCCGCCATCAAATCAATTGTTTGAATGTCAGCGTACCCATCCTCATCACCACAGTAATGCCCATGATAGGTACTAGTTACATAATCCTCAATGTCTTTGAGGATTTTGCCTTCATTATATTTCCAAAGATTGTTTTTTTGTTCAGTCATAACATCAAATAAAAGGGACCAAGAATTAATCATAGGTAAAAAGAAATTTGTTTGCAAATTTTTTCAACTTCTCTTTCCCAAATGTTTTAGGGAGAATTGCTTCCCCCATATCATATCAGAAAGTTTCTTCGTTGTCAACTTTGTTGATATCAATATCAGCATCAACCTTGTCATACAGTTCAAGGAAGGATTGCTTAGTGTCATCGTCAAAGCGGTTCAAGCAAAGATTAATTGCTTTTACCTTGTTATTGAAGATACTGTAAGCACGGATAACATGAGCAAGGCGACGAGTAGAAACAACCTCATCAATTGCACCATCATAAAAAGTTTTACGAATGATGTTTGCCCAATCAACAAGATGCTTGCAGAAACTTTCATCATAACAATCAAGTTGTTTTGACAAACGACTAAGGATCTCAACTTCAACCTTGGCAGTGGGATACTCTTGCTCAAGAGTAACAGGGAAACGCTCAAGAAATGCTTCGTTCAGAACATTAGTGCCAATGAAGCGTCCATCATCAGAACCCTTGCCCTTAGTGTTTGCGGTAGCAAATACATTGAATCCAGGAGAAGGACGGACATACTTACCAATCTTCTTCAGAAAAACACCTTTACCTTCTAGAACACTTTGCAGACAGAGGATTTTGTTTGAGGCAAGGTCGATTTCATCGAGGAGCAATACTGCACCTCGTTCAATAGCTTCAATGACAGGACCGTTATGCCAAGAAGTATTACCGTCAACAAGACGGAATCCCCCAATGAGATCATCTTCATCAGTTTCGATAGTAATGTTAACACGGATAAGTTCTCGTTTTAGTTGGGCACATGCTTGTTCAACACTTACAGTTTTACCATTACCAGAAAGACCCGTGATGAAGGTGGGATAGAAAAGACGCGATTGAATAATCTTTTTAATATCGGTAAAATTGCCAAATTTAACAAAAGAACTATCAATCTCAGGAATAAGATTTTGCTGCACAGTTGGTTCTACAGAAGGAGATTTGAAAGTTTGTTCCAGTTTTTCTTGAACAGTCAAGTCCCAACGACCATGACCAACTTTGTAGTTATCAAGACGTTTTGAAATAGTGGGATAAGACACATCAAAATAATCTGCTGCTGCATTAATAGCATCACCGCCGAAGGCATCGCCGTAACTTTGACGAATAAAGTTAAGGAGTTCTGCAATTTCAATGTTGTGATTGCGGGACATTTGTGAGTTGTTCATTGTTGACTTTAATAGTATAAGAGGAAGATGAGGAAAATGGCTCCTCTGTGTGCCAGATCGTCAAGCGACCACAGTAATGAAGGATGAGAGGATCTTTTTATTCAAGCACTTGCTCTTAAGAGATTTCTGAAATGCACTTTTAATTTGTGAATTTGTTGCATTCTCATCCACAATAAACTGTTCACTTTGATTAAGTGAAGTAGAGGAAATACCATAAAGAACATGATATCCACTGTCCTCAATAATAAACGACCTTTGTTTATTCCAAATCTTACGATATTCATCGTAACTTATCTTAGGTTCATGAGTCCAGTAAAATGAACTAACCTGACTACTAGGAAGAATACGAAACCCAATAAAGTTAACGTTAGGGTAGTTATCACGAAGATTGTTGATGAGAGTTTTAGTGACATTGTGTTCCTTTTTAAATGTTTTGTAGATATGACCTGTCTTGCGATCACGAAGACAGCACATACTTGTCACTCCTGCCATACCAATCATGTCTTCATCAGGACGATCCCAACGCTTAACCGTAGTATAACGTGCAAGACCAGCAGATTCCCCATCTGTCAGGATTATAACATTTGCTTTTTGAATAGCATTTTGTTTGATAAATTCGGGGATCATTTTTTTTAATGCAATCAGAGTTTCATTCAACGGAGTCCCAGAAAGACCAAGACCAGAAGGAATTATAGAGTATCCCTTGTTTTCAGAATATGCAATACGCCACATATACTTACATTGATTTTCAAAATCTTTAGTATTGCAGCGATGCGAAATCAAATTCAAAAGACGGAAAGATTCGTGTACAACGATATCTCCTGGTCTCTTCTCTTGGATTTCAATTTTATCATCCGCACATCTCCCTACAAGCGAGTTATGAATACCAGCAAATTCATAGGTAAAGGCATATACCTCAAAAGGAATTTGTACTTTTTTACAGAACCAGACAAGATTAAGAAGTTGTTTTACAGTATCCAAGATAACATCTGACATAGAACCAGACCAATCAAGAATAAAAATGAGTCCATGATTCTTACCATCAGGAATAACATTAATCTTTTTAAAAAGATCATCATTAAATTTATAAGTATGAAGTTTGGTGCAATCAAGTACTCCTGTACGTGCTGTAGAAGTACGTGAATATGCATCTGCAGATTTCTTGCATTCAAATTCTTTTACAAGATAGTTTACACCATTAATAGATTCTTTATAAAAATTTGAATATGCTAAATCAAACTGCTTGATCGCATCAGCATAGATAGGTATATCATTATAGAACTGATTACAATGATCACCAAGTAATTTATAATCAACAACAATATTATCAAGTTTTATATCTGGAACTTCTACGTAAATTGTATCCTGAGTATAGTTATCAATAAAATCTTTTTGGTTTTCTTGAAATGCTTTATCAGTAACAGAAGAAAGATCATCGTTATTATGACCACCACTATTATCAACTTTATCTTGTTTATCTTGATTTAATTTACCAGTTGATGATAAAGCTTCTTCATTTTTAGATTCAGATTTTATAGTGGTATCATTTGAAACACTAAACTCTTCTTCAGATTGCTGCTTTTCCATCTCAATAGATTCTGAAGACCTACCAGCAGATGCAGAAGTATTATCAGATTGAATATTAATATTTTCTTGCTTTTTATTGTTCTTTGTATAGTTATACACATCAAGAGCAATCTGTTGAACTTCTTCAAAAGTTTCTGCATTTTCCGTTCGCTCAATAAACTCTTGCTCTTGCTCATTAAATTCAATGCAAGAAAAAGAACCAATCTTAAAGTAAAGATTAATGCGATCAATCAAATTTATTTTATTAATCTCATCTTCTTTAATACAAAAGAAATTATCATCATTAAGTTCTTGGTATCCACGATAAAAAGTTTTAGAAAATCCTGGATACTTCCTCTTCATCATTTTCTCAATACGTGCATCTTCAATGACGTTAATATAATCTTTAGGGATAGAAAAATCCCAATCTGAATTAGGAGTAAAAAGAGCATGACCTACTTCATGCCCAACAAGAAGATCGTAAACAGTATTAGAAGCACGTTGCCAATTGGGGAGGATTAGAACACGACGGTCCACATCAAACGATGCAGTGCTAACGTTCTTGTGTTCAACAATCAGGTTTTCAGTAGCAAGCAATTTAGCAAGATTGCCTTTAACTTCTTGGTTGTACATAAGTAAGGTTCCGTTTTGGATGTACCTATACTACAAAAAAAGACCTCCCTTTGCGGGAGGTCATGTGACACTTTTTGAACTGGGCGAGTCGCTTCTTCGCCTGACGCATCGCCTGAGGTTTCAGATGACGCTTTTGATCTTTCTTAGAATGGTGTTGCCAATTAGGTAGTTGTGCCATTTGACTGAGTGGGTTTGGAAAAGTTTTTAACCTTTTTGAACTCTATCACATTATCAAACTTATCGTGCAGCAGGTCCCCTTTGTGTGAGATGACGAACACATTGTTACCTTCTGTAATATTACGAAGGATTCCAATAAACTCTTGAGTGCCATTACTATCTAGCGAACTATCAAATACTTCATCAAGAATTAAAAGATTTGTATTGACAGAATTTTTTAATTTAGCAACTTCTCTCCAAGTAAACAAAAGTGATAAATCAATTCTCATTTTTTCCCCCTCACTGAATGAAGCATAGGAAAACTCATCACGATATCTTGATTTAATTATTTCATTAAAATTTTCATCAAGAGTAAAGTTAACATAAAATTCAAGTTCCCCCAAATACTTATTGATAAGATGATTCATGACAGGAAGATACTTCTTAATGATAGTAGATTTAACTCCATTATCTTTTAAAATATCAGCAACAATTTGATGATCTGCTTTTACCTTCAATGCTCTTCGGCATTCTTTTTCCTTTTCAATTCCAAAAGAAATTAAATCTTTTAATTTTTCTTTCTCTCTAAGTACATTACCATCATTGTTTTCAATAACAATAATTTCTTTTTTGAGATCTGCAATTTGCTTGGTCTTCCATTTAATTTCTTGAATACATGATTGCATCTTAGAATTTAAATTAGATATCTTTGTATTATTTTGATTGTAAGATATTTTAATTTTTTTAATAAGATCAATTTCATTTTGAACTTCTTTCAAAATAATTTTATGAGATTGTATCTCATCTTCTGATAACTTTGTTTTATGTTGTTTCAAATGTTCATTTATATTTTGATTACAAGTTGGGCATACAGTATTTTCAGAAAAAAACTTATGCTCAGATCGTTTTTCTTTAATCTTACTTTCAGCAAAATAATATTTTTGGTTAAGACCATCAAATTGCTTATCAATAATATTAATATCAATTTGATCAGAAGTAATTAAATTAATTTCTTTATTAATATCATTTATAGATTCTTCTACTTGTTCAATCTCTTCTTCAAGGAATGAAACCTTATCATTTTTTTCATTGATATTTTGATTGCTTTGCTGCTTAAGATCATTAATAAATCTTTTCTGAACATCTACCTTTTCCTTAAGCAAGGAAATATCATAATTCAATTCAGTAACAACATCTTTAGATTGTTTAAGGCGTTCTTTTAGAATTGTATTCATTGTTGAAAAAATTCTAATGTCAAGAATATCTTCGATGACCTCTCGCCTTCCTGCTGCAGGCAACTGCATAAATGGAACAAATGTAGAGGAACCCAATATAACGATTTGAGTAAAGGATTTGTAATTTAACTTAAGTATATTTTGTTCTAACCATTTTTGTTGATCAGAAGATGCTGATGCTTGATCTAAGATTATATTATTTTTATAGATTTCAAATATATTAGGTTTCATTCCCCTAATAACTTTCCAATTTATTTTACCAATAGTAAACTCAATTTCAACCACACAATCTCCTTGATTGATTGTATTGATGAGTTGTGGTTTGTTAATTTTTCTAAATGGTTTATTAAATAATCCAAAGCACAGTGCATCTAAAATTGTAGATTTCCCAGCACCATTCTCTCCAATAATTAAAGTTTTGTTGTTTGAGCACAAATCAATTGTAGTGAAGTTATTTCCAGTGCTAAGGAAATTCTTCCATTTAATAGTTTTAAATTCAATCATTACTAATTCGGTGGAATAACAATATCTTCTGGGGTAATTATACAATAAGAATATCCATTGTCCTCACACAATCTAATTGCAACATCATCAGGAACTTCTACTACTGTCATCTTAGGAAAATCATCTGCTTCTAATTGCATAGAATAACGTTCTGCATCTTCATGTTCTTCAAACATATACAAGATATTTTTATTGTTGATAGAAGGAGCATACGCCCCTTCGCTTTCTTTTCCTTCAACAGATAAAATAAACATTATTCGACCTCTAAAGATTCTAGGTATATAGTTTTAATTATACTCTTTAGATTGTCTTTGTCATCATAATCAATTTGTTCTATATAATTTTCCAAGAAGGTTAATGTCCCTTCAATTTCAATGTCACCACTAGTAGTGATTTCTTCTTGTGCGTTATCTATAATTTTAAGTTCATGAATACCTGCTTTATACAAATTTTCAATAAACATATCAAAATGATAATGATTGCTTTTCTTTTCAATAATTAACTTTACTACTCTATTACTAAACTGTTGGCAGTTAACTAAAGAATAATTTTCTTTCTGATCATTATAAAAAATTTTTACAAACATTTCATATGGATTTTTGATAAACTTTAACTTTAACGTTTCAGTATCAAAAAGATGAAACCCTCTAGTATCTTTGTAATCATTCCAATACATTTGATATGGATTGCCAAGATAAAAAACATTTCCAGCATTAGATCTATGATGAAAATGACCAGAGAACACTTTCTTAAATTTAAAAAATAGATCTGAACTCATTCCATGTTCCATCATATATCCAACATGTGCTTCAAATCCACTTAACTCCAGATGACCCATACATACTTTTGCTTTAGTATTACTTATTTCTAAAAATGTTTCAGTTTCATTTTCAGTACAGATCCATGGAAGAAAACAAATATCAAGTCCTTCAACAGTTATGGTCTGAGGTTTATCAATCATCAAAACATTTTTATACTCATTAAGTAACAGATTAACTGTATTGATTGAAAGAGTATTTTTATAATATGCAGTATGATTACCAACAAGAGTTTTTACTTGAATGCCCAGTGCATCCAATTTGTCGTAATAATTTTCCTTTGCCCATTGCAAAGACCAAAAATCAATTGACTTTCTATTATCAAATGTATCGCCCAAATCTAAAACTGTTTTAATATTTTCCTTTTTTAAAGTTGGGAAAAATATATTATCATAAAATTCTTTGATATAATCATGGAAAATTTGACTTCCCTTTCTCATTCCAAAGTGTTGATCTGTGATAATTGCTACAGTCATTCAACCTCTCATTTTTTGCTCAAGTGCATCTTTAATTGAATTGTAATCTGATTCACTTCCATATTCATCACTAGTAAATACTTCACTAAATCCAGACCTCTCAATCATTTTGTTTTTGATATCAAGTTGTTTCTTTTCTTTTTGTATACGACGCAAGAACGCATAATAGATAATTTGCGTAAAATACGCAAATGGATTCTTTGATTTTTCAGGATCAAAGTTATCAATGTAGGTAATACAATTTTCTATTCCATCCCCAATCATGTCATCCTTAAACATATAGTTGACAAAATTAGGTTTGTATGATAAATGCTGAGCAATTTTTAAAAAACAATCACCCAAATAATTTGTTATTCGTGGTCGTTCCAAACCTCTTTGCTTTGCAATCAATACCTTTTCACGATATTCGACTATAGCATAAAGGAACTCTTTGTTGTTTACGTAATGTTCTTTTTTTAAACTCATGGTTTATTTTGATTTCCTTACGTGTTCATTATAGCACTAGTTGGATGGCTTGACAACCCCCGCTAAGTCGAGTAGGATAACTCTGCTAGGGATAAGAAACTATAGAGCTTTAAAATACTTAGGAAAGCAAAATCAATTTTAAGAGTCCTCTTTATGAACTTGTTTATATACTTCTTCTAAGAACTCTCTAGCTTCTTCAATAGATGAAACATATCCTTCTTCTCTAGTTAAATTAATTTGTTTATTACTGCGTTTATTTTTAAACCTTCTGGGTGGAGAAGATTCAATCAAATGTAATTTACTTAAATTAGTAAGATAGAATTTAATTACAGGACCAGTTATTTCTTTAAATGTAAGTAATGAATCTCCATCAATAATAAATTTACTTTCATTAGATATCTTCATCCAAATAGATAATTTAATACCCTGTACCACTCCTGGGATATCTATCTCTTCAAGTGATATGGGGTTTTCAATTACAATATAATCCTGTTCAAGATTTGTTTCAACTACTGTACATAATAATTCTTCTTGTGTTTTTAATTTGATTGCTGCATAAAATTCTTTCATTTTATTTTTTTAAATTTACGTTTACCATTTCATAATCAAAATTCTCTTCATTATAAATTTTAACTCTTTCAAATAAATGCTTTAAAGTATAATTTTTAAAATTATTTTTTGATATATCATCAGCAATATCATAAAGAACTGCTTGATTTTTATTATCACCTTTTCTCAAGACCCTTCCAATTGATTGAAGATTTCGCACACGTGATTTAGAAGGTGATGCAAAGATAACGTTATGGAGATTGCGAATATTGATCCCAGTAGAGAAAGTTCCATAACTAGCAACAATAATTGCATTATCTTCTTGTTCTGTGATTTTACGAACTTCTTCTCTGTCTTGCACATCAACACCACCATGAACAAAAAATATTTTGCGGTTTATGCCGACGCTACTATTTATAAGTTCGTAAAGAGGTTCACCATGTTTCTCGACATAATTAAAAAGTAACAATGTGTTTCCTTCTAGATCTCTACACAAGTTACGAATAAATTTATTTCTATATTCATGAGTAACGAGGTACTCCATCTCATCATGATAAGAATCAAATTTTTGAAATTGATGCTTGAGAACTAATATTTTAATTTTTAATTTAGAAAGATACCCTCTCTTAATTAATTCATTTGTGTTAGTTACTTTTTCATGAGTACCAAATAATCCTTCAAGTACAAGTTTATTGGTATTACTTCCATCTAATGTTCCAGTAAAACCAATTCTATATTTGGCGTTGTGCATCTTGGTTAAAATATCAACCAAAGATTTTGCTTTAAACAAATGAGCTTCATCACCAATGACAGTAGTAAAATTATTAAAATAATCTTTTTTTAATTTGTATACGGATTGCCATGTAGTAATAGTGATTGGTTTATCACTAACTTTACTATATCCAGAATATACTTTATGGCAATATGTTTCTACGTCCCAACCATACTCTTCAAAATCTTTATACATCTGCTCAACTAATGAAGTAGTTGGAACTACTATCATAATTTTTTGATTTGTTTCTACAAGAAATCTACAAATTGAATAGATGATAAATGATTTTCCAGATCCAGTTGGTGATACAATTAGCTTTCTTTTCTTTCTAAGAGATTCGTAAATTGCTTTGTACTGATAATCTCTTGCTTTTAGATTAGAAAATGTTTCAATGTATGATTTGATTCCATTAAAGGAAACAAGTTCATCCTCTGCATTTGGCATTCCATAATAATTATTATCGGCATACTCATAACTATAACCTCTTTCTACACAAAACTGTTCAATGTATTCTATTAATCCACAATATATTTCTCCAGTTGCAGGAGAAAATAATCTAATTTTACCATCCCAATATTTGCTTTTATACGCAGGCATAAATTTTGCTGCTGGTACTTCAAAAGTAAAATGATCTGTTAACTCGTATGATATATGTGGTTGTACTTTTAGTTGTAGGTAAACTTCATTTTTCTTGCGAATAATAACGTCAGTCATCAAGTCCTTTAGCATATTTCTTCCAATCAATAGCGTTCTTTATTTGGAATGATCGATTGTTAATATTATTTAGAATTTCTTTAAGAATGGATTCTATCTTTTCATAGTACTTTAACGATGCCTTTGCTTCAGTAACACTGGGGTCTGCATCGACGTATATTGATACTTCGTTTTTTAAAATGCGATCTTCTGGAGCAAGTTCATCCCTGCCCATATAATAATTGTAGATCTCCCTATATTTAATTTTATAATTTAAATCTTTTTCTTCTTTTAATAGTTGAACTCTTAAATATTTGTCTAACCATTTTGCATGTAAAATTGGAATTCTTTTTGCTTCCTCAAATAAATCATCATTCATTTCAGCATCAACACGCCACTCTTCAATAATCTTTTCATGTAAACTCATAGAGTAATTCTCCTTCCATTTTTATTTCCAATTTCATAATACGTATATGAAAACGTTGCAGTCGCTGTTGCATACACAATATCAGTTTGATCTGTACTAAATGCAATTCCAGTTAAATCTACAGGAAATGCATTTATATATTTTACTGTTGCAATTGTATTGTAGTTGCTATTTAAAATTGATAATACACAATCTAATTGTTCATAATTATTTGTAGAAGTGAACTTTTTTTCTTTTAAAGATTTTGCTAGTTCTTGCCATTGTTCTAAGTATTGTGGATAAGTTATTCCTACCATCCAATTATGAATCATAGTATAATTACTAAGATCTTCATCAATTAAAAATTTAACTGTCAAATTTTGATAGGTTAATTTATCTCCTGTTAATTGAAAATCATTAAGTGGAGTTGCTTGAATAGGACCACTCATAGAAATTCCAGGGAGAGATGATTCAGTACAGGTAAATCCTATGGATTCAAATCCTGGAAAATCTAATCTAAACCCTGTTGGAGATAAAAAATTGTTATTACAATTTTGAGACATTTCATTCTATAGAGGATTATTAACTATTTATTGACATAAAAAAACCCCCCTTGTGGGGGGTCCAAAGTATGTGAATGACTCACATGAGGTTTGCAACAGAAACTCTTCTGTAATAAACGTTGGTGCTGAGGTTAGCAGCTGCCGCTGGATTTGCATCCGAGAGGTATGAGTTGTAACCCTTAGCAAATGGGTTGAGTACCATGCCGTAACGGGTCTTAAATCCGATACGTGGTTGGAAGTCATCCTGACCAACGCTACGTACCATCTGAAGAGGTACATATGGGCAGTAGAACATACCAGCGTCATAAGGAGAAGAACCCTTATAACCTACAACATAGTACTGATTACCTGATTGACCAGAAGCAGCAGATCCACCACGAGTGATGGTTGCATATGGGTCAATATAAACTCTAAAGCGACCGTTGAGGATACCAGCAAAAGTGTTACCAGTTTCGTCAACTTGGAGGCGATTGTTGCCCTCAAGAGCTGGGGTATAATCAAGTACACCTGCCATTGCGAGTGCCGAAGCAACGTCAGCAGAGCACATGATCATGTTGCCCTTTCCTCTACGAGTTTCACGTGCGATTGCGTTAGCATCACGCTCGATTTGGAACAAGAGACCCTTGAACTTCTCAACCGACCAACGACCATTGGAATCAACGTCCAGGTCAAAAGTACCTGCAGTAGCGGTATCGTGCTGAGCACCACGCTTAGCGGACTTATAGATGGTACGAACAACTTCTCTGTTGATTTCAGCAAGAATCTCAGATGACAGAATATTTGCCAGTTCTGATTCTGCATCAAGACCATGAATAGCACGAAGGTCTTGTGCGAGTTCAATGCTGTATTCTGCTTTCAGAGCACGTGACTTAGCAGTAACCGAGATTTTCTCGATGCTGAATCCCATCTCACGGAAGTCAGGAGCAGTGCCGTCGCTATCCAGCTTCTCAGAATCCTGAGTGCTCATTGGAAGACCGTTGCCATAGTAACCTTGAACGGTTGATTCGTTAGAACCAGAGAAACCGTCGTTCAGAACAGCAGGGTTGTCTCCAGTCAGTGCATCAGCAGCACCAGAAACGTCGTTAGCACCCTGAGTGCCTGAATGGTTAGGATTAGCTTCATTGAAGAATGCTTCAGTGTTAGAGGTTGAAGGACCGTCGTAACGAGCACGCATTGCGAAAATGAGTCCAGTAGGACCGCTCATTGGTTGAACACCTGCGAGATCATATGCAACGAGATTTGGCATTGCACGACGAATCAGGTTGATCATAATTGGATCAAAACCTGCAACAGGACCAGCAGCAGCTGCAGCATTAGAGAACCCTGCGTTTCCAGTAGCACCTGGGTCAGTGTTCATAGTTGGCAGTGCTTCCGAAAGAATTTGACGCTCTTCGCGGATAACACGCTCTTGGTTTTCTAACAGGATAGAGGTGACAGCTTTCTTGTAGTTATCTTCAATCTTTGGGAGATCTCTGTGCTCAAGAACAGGTGCCCACTTTTCCTGGAGTTGTTGGGACATGCCTAACATTTGTTTTCTCCTAGTAAGTAAGTAAGTGGTTTATAATAATCATTTCCAACGGGAAATTGCCTGAACATAGGCAGCCATTGGACCCTCAATAGAGGATGCAACTTCTTCAGTTGCGATGTCTTCCTTGAGTTCAACCTTTGCTTTGGGGAAATAAGTTTCCTTAATTGTTTCCAGTTTTGCTCTAAAGGACTCTTCGGATTCAAACTCAATTCCTTCTGCAAGGGAAGCAAGCTTCTCTGCTTGGGTTTGAGCAAGACCCTTAGAAACATCGGCAATCAATGACTCTTTTACAAAAGTATTGATTTTGCCGTTGAGTGACACATTTTTTTCAATTTGCTCATTGAGCTTATCTTCCATCTCATCTAATTTATTTGTCATCTCTTCTAATACATCATATCTATCTTCAGGGATTGAAACATAATTTTCTTCAAAAAGACCTTTAACGCCTGCCATGAAGTTTTCCATAACTTCAAGTTTAATACCTTGGGTAATGGCAAGTTCGTTTTCTTTTCTCCATTCTTCGGCAACGTAAGAAAGGAACTTGTCCATCTTCTCAGCAAATTCTGCTTTGATGGTTTCAAGTTCTTCACACATTTTATTCTCATACTGCTTCGTCATTGCCTTCTCTTTATCTGCAACTTTTGCCTTAATAGCTGCTTCAAAGATAAGTTTGGTTTTTTCTTTAAACTCTTCAGAGAGTTCCTCACCAGCAATCAGCGCATTAACGTCTTCATCAACGCTAAACTCTTCAGTGGTTTCCTCTTCAGCAATAACCTCTTCGGTTTCAGAAATTTCTTCTTCTTCTTTGAGTTTGCCTTTAGAACCTTCCGCTGGTTTTGCTTTGGCGTTGTTCTTGTCCTTCACTTGTGATGTACCAGTTACGGTAATCTTTGATGAATTGTCATCAGATTTGTAATTCTGATTAGTAGGACCGCCAGTGTTTTGCTTCGCAGTATCTTGAGGAGCAGGGATAGATGCAGCCTGCATTGGGTCGGCACCCTTTGCACCATCTGTCACTTGACGCTCCTGCAAGTTTTCTTCTACGAAAGTTTCAAATTTTTGGTCAACTGATGCTGACATGTGCTATCTCCTTAAATATAAAGCTGTTATATTCTAAACTTATTTATAATTTATAATCCTTTCAGGAATTTTTCAAACGCGGCAACTTTACGCTCTTGAAGATTGTAAATGGTCGCAGCATCTAATTCATGTTTAATTGAATTAATATAACGCTCTTTTAAAACGCCATTGTTCCAAATCCACTCTTTACCTTCCATAATTCCTTCAACAAATGCATCAGGAGCAGAAGGGTCTGCTACAATGTCAGCAGCAGTTGCGAGCATAAAATCACTACGAACATAATTAGCACCTCTGCGCTCTTCTAAAGAACCAATTCCTCTAGATGAAACACCAAGTTTAACTCCTTCATTAATAAGATTTTTAGCAATCTTACCCATTGGAGTTTCTAAAAGTTTTGCTTTACCTATAAAGTTTTTACCTTCACTTTGTAAAGAAACAATTTTATGTGACACTCTATCAAGATTTACAATTGGTCCCTCGGGATGTCCAAGTTCTCCTAATGCACGACCTTTGATTACGTACTGTTCATTATATCTTTGAACTTCTTTATCAAGAACATCAAATGGATAAATCCTTCCATTCCTATTTTTGATATCTGATTGTAAGAAAATACCTTGAATATAGTGGGTCTTGTTAGATCCACTTTCTTCTATAAGTACTTCAATTTCTTCAATCTGTTCCGTTATCAGTTTCATCTGTCGTTTCTTCTGGTGTGCTCTCAAGTCCTTGGAATAAAGATGCACCGACTCTTTGACGCTCTTGAGCAAGAACCTCTGCAGCTTTATTCATAATAATTTCTTTCACAGCATCGGATGCATCACTAAGATGATCCTTCATAATTTTATCTACAATTTCGATGGTATCCATAATTACCTCAATAGTTATTTATTATTTTTATTTTCCTGCTGCTTTTGGTGGAGCGGGAGGATTTTTAAGTTGATCAAGTGAAACCTTTTTGGTTTCCATGTCAAGTTCAGCATTTTGCTTTTCTTGAGCAATTTGATTGAGCGGATCAATTACTTGACCCGTCTTAATTTCACTATTTATCTGTTCTTTCATCTCTTCAATTTCTTGCTCTGTAAATTTGAGCAATTGGCGCATAACATAATCTTGAGAGAAATACTTTCCAACATACAGATCTAATTTATCAAGTACATCCATTTTGGATTGAAGCATATCAAGTTCTGCCATTTCAGAGAATTGATTATCGTATATAAAATCATATTGTATATGCTCCTTCATCTCTTCCCAATCTTCAGGAGCAATGACTCCCTTAAGAATAAGTTGAGTTCTTAAAATATCATGAAAAAGATCTGAAAACTTTTTACGGAGACGACCTACAAATTTAGTAAATTTAATTTCGTCTCTATTAATTTCTTCTGACTTTCCAAGATCAAAAGATTTATCACTCTCTAAACGTGATGGGGGTACATTAAGTGCTTTGTAAAGTTGTGTTTGAAAATATTTAATATCAGTAAGTTCACCTAAATTCTGCCCTCCAGGCAGAGTGGTAATTTCTGTACCTCTTCCTCCTTCACGACGAGGTAACCAAAAATCTTCAAGCATACTCATATGCTTTTTATCATCACGGATTTCACCAGTTTGTGAATCATAAACAAGTTTATTTCTATAGCGTGACATTACCTCTCTAAGATATTGTTCCGCTTTTACTTTCGGTAAATTGCCTACATCAATGTAAAAGATTCTGCGCTCTGGAGCACGAGACAAACGATAGATAACGATACTATCTTCAAGCATTCTTAATTGATTAAGGAACTTGATTGCTTTATGAAGATAACTTAAATTAATATTTCTACCTTGATCCATTAAACCAGAGGTTATTGATGCAATAGCATCTGGTGCAATTTTTATGCCTTGATTAGTATTATTGATTCCTTTGTTATTGTAAACAAAAAACTCAGTAACTTTACCAAAATCATGTCTCATGAATTGGTCAGAATCTACTGGAGGTTTTACTACTTGTCTTACCTTTTTAATTTTTAAAGGGTCAATATATCTTAATTCTAATATTCCTTTTGATGGATCTTCAAGATCAATTACTTTATGATAATATATTCTTCCATCAATATACCAACGCCTAAAAATTTCGTGACCAGTTTTGTCAAAATCAAGTAATCTTTTGACGTGATTAAATTCTTCTCTAATTGAATTTTTAATTGATTCTGATACTTGTAAATTTGATAGTTCTACTTCTACTGGACTATCATCTCTATCTGAAACAATTGCTTCGTTGCTAATATCTTCGATAGCACTATCAACTTCTGGATGAAGTGCCATTTCTCTATATCTACGAATAAGAGCAACTTCGTCTCTTTTTTTCGTATCATCAAGATCTACATAATGACCAAACCATCCCCCATACGGAAGGATGGTAGAAGAAGTGTCATTATCAGAAGGAGGAACAGGGGACGCTGGTGCTTTTGCCCCCTGAATTAATTCATCCTTCTTTATTTGAAAACCAAATAACTCCGCCATTCCAAATTTGTAACCTACTAATTATTTAGCAACGTTTTGACCAGTGAGTAATCCCTTACTACCATCTCTTGCTTTTTGACTAGTTCCTGCACCAAAGCTATCAAAGTATTGATATTGGAATTCTACATCAAACTCTTCAATTGCATCATTACTATCATATGCAACTGTAATTGGTCCAACACTAGTTGGCCAAGAACCAATTAATTTATAAGTTTTGATGGTTCCTTTATCTTCACCTTGCTGTGTAGAATCTTTAGTATTCTGTGAAATTAAAATATCTTGGAAATATGCTCCACCAGGAGTTCCACCAATAGAACCATAGTTATAGGTTCCTATGTTTTCATCAACTTTGTTTCCAAGGTTGATCCATGCTTCAAACGCAGTTCTCAAATTGAAGGTTGTAGTATTGTAAAAAGTTGCAGTCCATGATTCAAAGGTTCTATCGCCAGGAATTTTCAAAAAGCGACCACGAAATGGTACTTCAATTAATCCCTGAGTTGAACCTGGAAGTGCCGCAGATCTACAGAGAAATTTAGTTTCTCCCATCAATTCCGTTGTGTTGTTACTAATAAGAGTTGGAAATGAAATCTCAACAGTATATAAATTGGGTCTTACCCCCCCAGCTAATTTTGATTTAAAATCGTTAATGTTTGCCATTTGTTTTAGTTCTCCTTAAATTTATTTAGCGATTGCTTCAGAGAATGAAATGCCAGTTCTTGTAGCAGTGAAGGTAAGAGTAATAAAGTTAATAGAACGAGCAGGTTGTATAAAGATGTCAGCAACAAACTCATTTCTGTCAATTACGGCAGAAGTATTGTTTGATCCATCGCAAACTAAGAGATAATCATAAAGACCTCTTCTTGCTTGAACATCTCTTAAGAATGGTTCAACAATTGCCTTAAATGAATTTCTTGTTGTTTCGTCGTTAATTTCAAAGAGTTGTGCTTTAGCAGCATTCTCAATTGCTCTTTCAAGAATAAGGAATAGGCGACGAACATTAATTCTATCAAAGGCACTTGGAGTTGCGAGAGCAGTTTTATCTCCAAAGAGAACTGGTCCTTGACCTGGGAATGAAGCGATAGGATTAATTCGATTTGAATAAAGTTCATCTCTATCAACTTTATTTGGATTCCAAGCTAATTTTGCTGCTCCTTTGATTCCACCTCTGGTAAATCCAGCAGGAGAAAACCAAGGTTCTGCACTAATTGCACTATCTGCTACCAGTCCAGCAACATCACTATTGCATGGAATATAGCGATAGACATCATTCCATCTATCATAAACATACTTGTAATTACAATCTAAAATAAGATATGAAGTACTAACAACATCTTTAAAGAATAATTTTAAGTTCTGTACAATATCTTGATTTCTCAGTGGTAAACCAGAAGATGCAATAATGTTTCCTTTATGTGGAGAAGCAAATGCAATACAATCTTTTCTATATGATGCAATACCAGCAATATGATTAATCTTTTGACGTGTCAAATCTGCAGTACTGCACCCAGGACCAACAATAAGATAATCAAGATCAACATTATCCAAATCTCTAAATTCATCATAAGCAGAGATAATATCAGTAATAGATACTTCCCAATCGGTAGCACCATTTGCTAATGAATATGAAATAGATCCTTTTGGAGTAAATGTTGCGGTCCTAGAAGCATTTTCAAATAAGGTATCTCCAACGTAAATATACTCACTGGAATCTGAAACTATCTTTTTGTAATAATTGATTCCACCTTCTGGTCCTTTAGCATTGTTTGCTTTAGATGCATAAGTATAAACTTCAAGAACAGTATCTTTTGATCCACTTATTCCACCATCTTCATCTACTACAGCAACGTGTATCGCATCTAACCCCAAAGAACTACCATAGAATGCAGCAGCATCTTCAGTCGCTACTGGTCTTGCAGCAAGAGAATTCCATTTAATGGTAGAACCAGTATATAAAGTTTTTGCTTCATACCAAGCAGAACCATCATCTACTGATGCAATGGTAAGATTGGATTGAGTACCAATGTTAACAACGTCAGTTGTAGCAAATAATTGGTTTGATTCTGGATTTGGTACATACTCATTGTTAGTATTTACAATAATAATGTGAACCGAAGTATAATTTGTCTCGCTTACTTTTACTGTGGAAACATCAATAACTTTTCCTTTTTTAGTACCACTGGTTACGATATCTCCAACTAAAATGTTTGCATTTTCAGTTGACAATGTTAAACTTTGTTTTGGACCATTATCTATAACACAAACTCTTAAGTTATTGCCCCAAGCACCCTTTGTTCTACCTGCAAACAACCATCCAGAACTGTTGCCTAAGAACTGCGCTTCATAAACATCTGAGTTGTTGATTTTTACGGCTTCTGCTGCAATAGCAGCAGTTGCAGTGGCGGTTACACCTGGATCTGGGAAAGTAACTGTTAAGTTAGTAAAGTCACTAAAATTACCAAAGTTGGTAACCGTAACGTTAGTTACTGATCCATTACTAACTGTTGCAGTTCCTTGAAACGGAGTGGTTACTGTTCCACTACTACTAACTGTTATTGGATAACTTTGATTTACATCATAGTTTGTACCACCACTGGTTACGGTAACTACAACGCCATTTGGTTGTGCAACTACAAGAGTTGGAGCGGTTGTATATCCAGTACCACCACTTAATACGATTGATTGTATTTGACCATTTGCTACGGTTGCAGTAGCAGTTCCTCCAGTACCACCACCACCACTTACAGTGATCTGTGGTGCTGTCTGATAACCAGATCCTGCATTAGTGATATTAGCATTTCCAGTCAAATTGCCTCCAGAGAGGTTTCCCCCACCTGCCTCAGCTGTAGCTCTAGTTCCTCTTGCAACAGTTCCCAATGCTGTAACACCAACTGGAGAGATAGTAACTGATGGAGCAGAAGTGTATCCAGATCCAAGTTGTTCTACGACGATAGAAGATACTCTTCCTTGTGCGTTAATTATTGCTCTTGCAGTTGCTTGAGTAGCACCTGGAGTAGTTGGAGCACCAACAGTTACAGTTGGAGCACTGACATACTTTCCATTTGTTGAAGCATTGTTAACTGTAATTGCAGAAACGTAGTTACCTAATCTAGCAACTGAGTTAAATTGATTTGGGGTATCAATTCTTACGACTGAAAGTGTACCACCATACGAAAGAAAATTAGTAGCACTTAACCAATATTCTGCGTTTTCTTCTCTTGGTTCACCAAAGACATTAATAAGCTCACTTTCTGTTGAAATTAAAACTGGGTTTCCAATTTCTCCTTTCTTAAAAGTTGCGGCAAAACCTGCAATATTATTAAGAGTAGCGTCAGCTCTACCGTTTGTAAGATCCTTTTCTTTAACAAGAATCCCTGGGGAGCGTAAAGTTGCCATCTGTATCTCCTAGCTATAAGTAAGTCATATTTTCTAAATCTATTTATAAATTATTCTTCTCTAGCGATACTCCCACATGTAATTTACATCTCCATATTCACTAGTTTCTTTCCATCCTTTTTCATCAGCAACAATCCAAATATTTCCCTGACTATCTATTTCATCATAAGATCCAAGACCATCATCAATGAAACCAAATGGTGCCATATCTTGATCAATTTGATTCTTTTGTTCTTCATAAATTCTTTTACGAACATCATTATCAGTCATCTCTTTGAAGTATTCTTGCGCTACCAACCACGCAAAAATAACCAAACACATTGCTAAGTCATCGTTACAACCTTCTTCTGCCTCAAAAGATTGTTTCTTTTGAATAAACGTTGTAAGTTCAGAAATAATTTCATAATCATTTACCAATAATTTATCACCTTCAACTAATTGTTTTAGGTTAGAACATCCAATCTTTTTAACAGTAGTGCTCATTTTTACACCAAGCTGTGTCTTAGCACCTGAAAATCCTTGACCAACCAATTGACCAGCACGACCTCTCATGGAACACATCAAAAGATTATCGTATTCCAAATCATATTGTAAAATTGAAGCTACCTGATCGCCAATATCGTTGACTTCGCACAACACAAAGGCATGATTATAATTGATTGCAACTTGATGAATGATGCTAGGAAATAGCATTGGTTTGATTGAATTGTTTCTATACTTACCAACTACTCTATATGGAACGGTAGTTATATCATATAAGATAAATGCTGAATAATCATTGTTGACTCCACGAGACACGTCAACTGTCATTAAGTACTCATGATCTTCTTTTGATTCTTCATATATTGATAATCCCCCACTTTGATGCATTGGTTCATCATATGTCATTGTCCTCAACTTTGAGGCAGCAATAAGAGTATCAACTGATCCTAAAAATTCACATTCAAATTCTTGAGTAAACTGTCGTGCAGAAGTATTTGCAATTGTCTGTTCTTTCCATTTATCATCTCTTCCTGGTACTTCTCTCCAATGTACTTCAGTTGTAACATATTCATTCCTATTCAACTCTGCATCATGCCAGAGTTTATAGAACATGTTCATTCCATTTGGAGTTGAAATGATAATAACTTTTGTTGATTTACCAGATGAAATAGTAGGATATACAGACGAGAAAAACTGTTCAGCAATATGTGTTGGAATAAACGCAAATTCGTCTAGGAAAATTATATTAAATGACATTCCTCGCACAGCAGATGCTGATGTAGAGGCAGCAAGAATCTTAGAACCATTCTCAAGTTCCATAGATCCTTTGTTATAAACAATAATACCTTGCTGCATCCATACAGGTAAGTTTTCATATGCCAACTGCAATCTCTGCAAAAGTTCTCTAGCAGTAGATAATTTGTTAGCAAGAATACCAATGTTTACATTATCATTGAAGATTGCATAATGAAGAAGATAAGCTACTACAGTAGTAGATTTACCTGTCTGTCTAGGTAACTTTGCAATATTGAATCTATTTTCATGAAATGTACGAATCATTTTTTCTTGAAAGTCGTACAAATTAAAAGGCACTAAACCTTCATCAAGAGAAACAATTTTAATATAATTTCTTGCAAAATATACTGGATCTTGTTTACATTTCAAATACTCTTCAATTTGATCTTGAGTGAAGTTGATTGCAACGTTCGCTTTTTTTAAATTTGGATTACCAAGATAAATCTCATTATGACTAAGAGACATTCAACGCTCCCATTTTTCAGCAGGACACGCAAGTGGCATCAAAACTTTTAATGGCATAAAACATCCACACAATTTGCATTGTTGTGTGGATGATCTAAAATGCTCACATTCGCGGCACAATTCTAATTTCTGTTCAGGTGTCAATGGTTCCATTAATTAGCAATTCCAAGCTCTCAATGATTTATTTATTCTTGAATCTGGGTCTCGTGCAGTTTTCTTAGAAGTTAATTTCTTCTTCATGCCCTTCATTCTTGCACAAAATGACGACCTACGGGGATTTCCAACCTTTTTTGAAGGTGCCTTAAGGTCGCTTCCAGGATTCTCACGTTCGTAAGATTTTCTTCCCTTCTCATTGAGTCCACCTTTTTTATTTTGACCCTCCTTACGAGTCCATGCTGATTCTTCTAATTGCTCAGAAAACTCTTTAAATGTTTTCATGTTAGGTTTTAGATTAAGTTATTAGTTTGAATACGCAACTTTAACTGCTTTAAATCCTGCACCACCTTCAAGTGTATCCGTTGGATCCTTCTCAACAAAAGCAATTTCATTTGCTGCCATTGTAAAACTACCAACTGTAACACCATCAATATCTTTACGAGTTACTAATGCTGCAGTGCTAGTATTGATAACTCTAACAACAGTTGCTAAACTAACGTTAGTTGCTGATGTTAAAGTGGTTTCTGTAGCTAATACTTTAAGTGCCATAGTACTTCTTTTTATTGATTATTTATTATCTATCAAACCTTGCTTAATTAATTTTGAGAGTTCTGCTGTTGAACCAACAAATAATGCATTGTTATTAGTTACATTTTGTTTTGATTTTGGTCCCTCTTCAAGATCTTGCATTTTCTTTTGAAGGTCAATTAATTTATCTGTAGCGTCTGAGACGCTTTTAATTAATTGACCAGCAACCTCATATGCTCTGGGGTGATCAGAGGCACCAGCAACTTCTAAGATGCCATCCAAAGCCTCTTGACCTTTATCTATAATATTATATAATTGCGCTCTAGAATATTCATAATCTTTTTTAATATCTTTTTCAATATCAATATCAATATTTTTTTGTTTTTTCTTTTCGGGTGTTACTGAAATTAATTCAGTAGCAACATCTAGAGCTTGCTCAATACCATCAAATTGTTCTTTCATGTTTATGAGTAGTACGCAACCGTTTCATTAAACCCAAAATCATCATCTGCAGTTAACAAGGAATCATCAATGGCATTGATTACCCCATCATTATTAATATCAGTAAGTGCTTTTGGAGTTACTTCATATTGACGATGCCTGCTTGGAATAGTGCGATCAGTATTTGCATACTCTTTTACTATTGCTTTTTTGATTTCGCCAACATCAGTGCTAGGACCATAGATATAAGTTTTAATAGAGAATCTTAGTGTATATGTAATAATTCTTCTATCTTCAAAATCTCCTTCATACTTATCACTAAAATCAATAGTTGTTAAAACAATTGGAACATCTTTTACAATTAATGCATCTTCAACAAGTTTAATACTTATGTTGAATGATGGTTGAAAAAATGGTACAATTTGCTCTATGATTTGAAGAGCATCGTCTTGAGTCCTACTTAAGATGTTTAATTCAAATTCCAAATTATATGGAACTGGTACATAAGTTTTTTTTACACCTTCGTTATCTGCATTTGAAAGACAGTATTGAACAGGACTTTGCTTTCTAGAAGGATCATAAGACATTCCCACCATTTCAAATGATAACCTTGGCAGGGTTATGGCATTTGATCTACCCAATTCTGGTTGTTCCGTCAAACGTGCAAGGAACTTCTCTCTAGGACCATATGCCAGAGGAACCTTCATTCTCTGATAAGTAGATCCATCTTCATTAACTTTTCTAATTTCTATATTATTAAAAAGTGTGCCGAAACCAACGACACACTTTCTTATAATTTGGTTATAACTGTAATTACCTAACATGATTATACATTCCTATTTCCGTATTCTCCAAATGGATTTGTTTCAGTGAAATCTAAAATATTATCACCTGTATTTTCAACTTTGATGTTGTCAGCGTAGGTATCCTTAATATCTAGTTCATCAAAACCAGTAATATTTATAGTAAATCCACTTTGTAATCCTGTAAGAGTTTCATTCTTAACAAATTCACCGTCAAAGGATCTTAATTCCACATAAGGTGGATTGTTATTAAAGTTGATTTTATTTATTCTTGCTTTAGATCCTGATGTAGATCCAACAACTTCTTCCCCAATTTCTGGGGAACCATTTAATTGATTATAGTAATACTTAATGATAAAACCTTCATCAACTTGAGTATCAAATATTCCTTCATTTGGAACTTCATCTCTATATTCATAAAGTTCACATTTTAATTTATACGTATATAATTTACCAAATTGGTAAAATGGATCTTCATGCTCAACAAATTTAATTTCAAAAAAATTATCTGTCAAAGGAAAATGAATAATATCTCCTTCTTGTGGTCTATCTCCAACAAGCACTCCTTCAATATTTGCCATTGACATAGTAACAAAATCTTCAAATCTCTGTCTTGAAATTACCAGAGTAATTTCATCCGTTGATCTAATACCAAATTTTGTCAGAAGGTCACCCTGTCCTTGAAATCCATCAAAATTTTCCATGTATGCTTCTATCAAATATGCATCTGAAAATTGAGATGCGATAACTTCATTTAAGATATCATCTTTGTTTATAATTTGTCTTGGAATATAATGTATATCTAAACCAAACATTTTAATGTATTCATCAACCAAAGATTGATTAAGAAACTGTTCGTTTCTAGTACCGTGAGTAAAGTAAGTAGATCTAGGCATAATTACCCTATCATATCTAATGCTGGAAGTTCATAAGAAGAACGCATTTCAATTTCTATTTTTTCTACCTCAGCAATAGCATCATCATATAATTGTCTTCCATTCATAGTAATGCCACCAGGAAGTTGTGCTCCTTGGAACTTAATTAAATTCTGACCCCATTGCCTTTTAATTAATGATGTCAAATAACGCTTTAAAAATGGATCATTATAAATCTGAGAGTTTGTTGTTGGATCTAAAACTCTATAGCAATCTATAATTACATATTCTCCTTCATCAATTTGCTTAGAATCTGTATCAATATAAAGGCGATCTCTTCTTCTATTATATCTGTAAGGAATAAAAGATCCATTATTTAAAACCATATCTAATGTTTCAAGATAAGATTTAGTCATATAATAACTTAGAATATCAACTGATCCAAATTGATATAAATCATTTAAAAATAGTTGATACTCAAGACCAAAAAGATTACTCCTAATGTTACTTCCTTTAACACCAAAAATATTATTAATGCCAATTACATGATCAGGAACAACAATATAATTATTTCTTTCTTCCCATGTAGTTGTTCCTACCGTAGTTGTAGTGTTACTACTAGTAAATCTAGTTACATCAGCAGCAGTGAATTGATGCTTTAAAAACATTCTTTCAATGCCATCAAAATGGCGCTCATGAAAATATTGAATAGCATCATCAATCAGATCTTCAATCTGATCATCATCTACGTTAATTTCCAGAACTGGTTTACCTAACCTACGTAAACAATATTCTTTTAGTTGTGCTCTTGTTGATGGTTGCGCCATTTATACGCATAAAAAAGTCCTCTGCTTTATTTAGCAGAGGACTCATTTTTATTCTGCAGTTGCTACGCCTTCTGTTTCTGGCGTTGCCTCTGTTGTTTGAGTCATATTGAGTGCTTCAACTGCTCCTTGCAATCTAAAATATTGCTCTTTTTTTGAATTAATTTGAGAATCAAGATCACGAATTTCTTCAACGATCTTCTTCAGTTGCTCTTGAAAATCAGCAATCATTTGTTCAGTAGTCATAGTAGATAATTAAAAAATTACGACGCTACTATTTATGGGATTATATTTGATACTTCTTCTCTAATTGGGTTCGGTTGATTTGACCATTCTCTTACTCTATCAATAAATTCATACATATCATTTATTTTATCTTGATCACCAGAATTTAAAATATTATTTTGTTTCCATAATGGATAAAATTTTGTAATTTGATCAAATGCAAATTGATTTATTTCATCTTGAGTATATTCATATGAAAAATTTTTTCTATAATTTTCCTCAGGTTCTTCTACATTTTCAATATTGCCTGATTGTATTGCTGCATGTTTGACAGAGAAAGAAGATACTAATTCAAAAGTATCTTTACCTCCCATCATATCAAATTGAGATACTGTACCGTTAAATTCTACTACTTGGGTATCTAAATTAATTACTTTCATTTCATTACCTCAAACTCTTCTATCTACGACACCATGATGATAAATTGCTAATTCATTTACATGAATTCTAACTGGTCCTAAATTTATAATTCTAATATATGCTACACCAATTCCCATACCAAAATCTGCACCTTTTGATAATTCTAGATAATCATCATAGTTTGTGATTCCCCATGATTGACCCCTTATAGCATAATTTTGAAATCTTTGCTCATTATTCCAAACCCTAGGTTCAGAATAGTTTGGAGTTGGTGAACCAGTAGTTTGAAACTGGTGATAGGCACCAAAATAATTTTGCAAGATTGCAATTCTTGTTGTCGGTGGGTTTGAATATGGGTGCGGGGCATCGCCAACATGAATATTTGCGTAAAACGAAATCATATTTGCATTATTTTGAAAACTAGTTTCATATAGATCACCTTGATTTCCATTAGGCATATTGTCAGTTTCTCCAGAAGCTACTCTTGAGAACCAAGCTTGCTGTCCAGCACGAGTTAATGTAAAATCTGCATAAGAAGTTCCACTACCACCTGCAGTTCCTGGACTATAATCACCAGAAGTGGTAAATCTCCAAGATCTACCTGGATCAGTAGAAAATCTTGGTTCTAAAGTAGTATATCCAGATGCTGGAGCAGATAATTGTAAAAAACAATCTTCGACAGCAAATCCAAGTTGTTGTTTTCCTGTATAAGATCTAAGAGCCATGTTTATTTAACTTCCTGTAATAACATTTTGTATTTTTTTCCATTCCTATTATTTATCATGTAGATAGTATCTTCTCCTTCTTGAAGTGTCCAATCACCCCAAGTACCATCTACATTATTTTTTGATCCCTCATTTGACATGTGAAGGTCTGCAGTAAATATATTTCTCACCCTAAATGATGCAGATCCAATATCATATGCAGCATTTGCTTGAGGAATCATATGTCCTGAAGAATCCATTACCCATCTTTCTGTTGCTCTAGAGTTATTTGAATTGCCAGTTGCTCCAGTGTAAAATCTAATTACAGTGCCTTCAGTTAAATTCCATCCACCACCACCAATATAAACATTATTTACTCCACCAGATCCCCATAATCCAAAACCAACCCAAGGAAGTGTAGATGGATTCTCTGCCATTGCTGTAATTGCTGCACCTCTAGAAGCAGTACTAGCAGAAGTTGTGTTAGTAATCATGAGAGCATTATAACTTCCTTGTGAAATAGAACTATTTAAATTTAAAGTTGCGGCGCATTGGTAGTAATTAACTCCAGGATCTACGCCAATACCCACAGTACCATCACGACCACCACTTCCATTACCCCCACATATTACCATTTTACGAGATTCTGCATTTCCACTTCTGGTGTAAAATCCAAAATGAGGAGATCCAGAATTAGTATATTCTAATCTTATTGAACCAAGAGAAACTAATCCATCTGCTTGCTGCTTAAAAGTTATACCTCCATAATTTCCATCACTGATTCCATGATTTGATCTAACCTCAATATCGTATCTGGTTATATTTTGAGTTCTTCCAATAATAACTGGTGCATCAGCAGAATCAATATTTGTTAAAGTTTTTGATCCAGGACCTAAAACCGTTGTTCCAAAATAGGGATTTAGATATGTTAATCCTTGAGCAGTAAAATCTATTCCAGGAACACCAGAAATATCATTAACTGAAAAAATAGATCCAGATGATAAATTATTATTAATTGAAAATAATTGTCCAGCAGATCCTTCAAAAGATAAGGTATTATCATCAAGAACTCTTAATCTTATTGGATTATTATTAAATCCTTTAAAATTAATTTCTGGTAAATTTGCCGTATCTTTGGCTGGTGTTATAAGAATGTCCTTATCGGAATTCGCCATTTTACTATATGCCCTTTACTGAATATTTATGTTTTAAAATGCTATTTACCAAACCTTACTTTTAAATTATTATAATTTTGATTAATTTCACCAGCAGATAATTGTTTATGATAAGCCATAATTACTGCTATCGATCCATTATAAACACTGCCACCCGATCCGTTAGTTCCTGCACCATATCCAGATGAATTGCAAGGACCCCATCTTGATCCTAAACTATATAACGGACCATTGACATCACCAACTAAAGTCACATTTTTATCTAGCACGTTATCAATATAAATTTTCATATTAGTTCCAGATTTTGCCCACACAATATTATGCCATTGATTATCATTTATAGATCCGTTACTATCTAAGATTTGCCATGGGGCAGTATAGTACCAATATCTTGCTTTTCCTGCTCCAATACCATATGATAAATTAACTGGACCTCCATTACAATGAGACCAAACACCTAAATCTCCACCACTTTGTGTTTTAATCCAAATTGATACTGTTATATTTGATCCAGGATAAAATGGATCATAATTAGATGGATATTGATATGCACCTGTTGTTACGTGTGGTGCAGTTGCAGCAATTCCATGCAAAATTCCAAAATCATTAGAACCATCAAATACAAAAGAACCTCCAGAATCTTCAGAAAAAGTTGGTGCTGCTGAAGCTACTTCTCCATAAGATCCAAAACCATTTGCTTTCAATGAGAATTTTTTATTTTCAGAACTTCCACTTAAATCATTCCAAAATACTTCATTGTTAGTAGAATTATACGAGATAGATCTTCCAGTATCAAAATATAACTTTAATTGATCTATAACTAATCCACTAATGTTTATAACATTTAATTTATATTGTGTTTTATTATCTGGTCCTGCTGAACATCCCATTAGTATCCAAACCTTCCTTTGAGTGCTGTAAAGTTATTTGATATTTCTGTTTCAGTAAGAGCTCTTGAATGTGCGGTAAAAATAGCGAGTTTTCCAGTATATATTCCACAACAAGGACTTCTTACTATTCCTGGTGTAGCATTTGAAAATGTTGTTTGTGATGCTGGAATAGAAGCAGAATTTTGAAAAACTCCATTTAGATAAAGTAAAACTGAAGCAGTTGATCTTCTATAAACAGCAACAACGTTATACCATAAACTAGAAGAAAGAGGAGACAAAAAGGGTATTCCTCCTTCTGTATAAGTTGGACCAATCAAAAAATATATTCCATTCAATCCGACGCCAAATCTATATCCATCAGCACTCCCAGCATTTGAAAATAATCCAACTTGACCGCTAGCACTATTTGGATTTTTTATCCAACAAGATAAAGTAAAGTTGCCAGTTTGTGGGATCATATTTGAAGCAAATGTAAATCCTAATGTAGATCCCCACGATGCAGGACCAGTTGCTGAGGCAAAATTAAAACATTGTGCAACATCGGTAACAAATGGAACTGCTCCAAACATAGTTGCATTATATCTCAATCCACTTAAATCATTCCACGTAGTTCCAGTTCCTGGATAACTGTTATAATTTCCAGCATCTAAATATAAAACTAAATTTTGAGTTAATACAGATGGTGAATGGAATAAACCCATAATACTTTACTTTAAAAAATATAATCTTTTGTTATTGGATTTTCCAAAAAAATCATTCTATCAAATAATGCTTCAGGATATGGATATGTTCCTCCATCATTTGGTAAAGCATAATTATACAAAATCATTGCTCTAATATACTTAGTTCCGTATCTAAATGGAGTACTACTATTTCTATTTTCCCCAGTAAATGTTGTGCTTAAAGTTGTCCATGGAGAAGTTGGATACGAATTATATCCAAAAGCATAACTGTAAGTTCCTCCAGCAACTCCCCTTGCTACAGGAGTTCCAACTGGAAAAGAGTATCCATAATTAGGAAAGGTAGTAGCGTCTTCTTGATATTGTCTATTTCCCCCCACATAAACACTATAATTTGGTCTCGCTAATTTCAATCTCCATTCACTTCCACTTATTTGAGTAATTTCACTAAAAATTAATTCTCCATTTCCACCTTCATCATAAAATCCTATTCTTGTATATTTCCATGGAGCACTATATTTTGGATGACTTGGTGGATATAATATTACGTTTTTAAAATATGTTGCTTGTTCCGCACTACCCCATCCACTATTAGAAGCAATATACACATATTGATCTCCCACATTTAATTGCCTAGTTAATGTAGTATTTCCAACATCTCCACAATTTCTTAAGTCAATAAAATTTAAATTTTCATCCCATGTTGTAAAACCAATATATGATTGCATCAATCTTCCAACAGAACTTGGATTTAAAGTTCTTGTTCTATATGAAAGAGTATATCTTTTTGTAGTATCTACTGGTATCCATTCATTATTCCAACCAGCAGATTGCCAAGTAGAATAGCATCTTAATGAATATTTACTACCAACAATATCATCATTAGAATCTAAAGAATAAATATCACTTGCTCCTTCAGACCATCCAGATTTACTTCCCAATTCAAAATTATAATTAGAAAAGGATCCAATATTAGTTTTTCCGTAAGCAGTAGACATTACAGTACCTTATTATAAAATTCTATGTGGTCGTAAAATTCTTTAATGTTATTTTCTAATAATTGATCATATATTGACCAATTTGGAGATGAAAGAAATCCAACTAGTTCTTCTTTTTCATACTCTTTACTTTTATTTTCTAGATTGTTAATACATTCTGGCATATCACCTTCGTAAGATACTACATATCTAATATTTAAAAAATCATGTATACACTCTTGTTTTGAATTTTGATCCAAATTTGTAAAATTTAATTCTACAGTTGGATCATTGATGATTACATATTTTTTCATGTTACTGTTCCTCAGATACTAATTCAACTTCAACTTCTAACTTTTCAATATCCTTACGTGTGGCTTGTACGAAATAGAACGCTTGCCCACCACCTATGTATATCTTATTATTTTCAATTTTTTCAACCCATGAATTGTGATTACCAATAGAAGTAAGTTGAACAGTAATTGTATCTTCATCTACAAGAGCAATCCAGTAATCTGGAAGTTCAATTACATCAGTTGCTTTGCCACGAACATAAACTCCATGCTCTGGTCCTTCTAACGAACCATAAACAAGATCATAGTTTTCTTTAGTTGGGTGTGGAATGCGGAATGACTTAGAAGTAGCAGCAAATGAACCATTAACTTGTAACTTATAAGTGGTATTAGTATTAGTTCCAATACCTATTTGTAAGTTATTATTGATATATAATGCTTGAGTTGCAGCAGTAAAGGAATTTGAACTACCTCTTCCAATTGTAAAGTAATCACTAAAGGAACTCCAAATTGTATACCAAGATGAATATGATGTATTTCCTTGAACTAATCCAGTATGACTTGCACCAGTTGAGTTTAAGTTGCTTCCCTGCCACATGGTAGCAGCACCATTTGCTCCATGATATGTCATACCAATTTCATTAATTGTGGTAGTATTACCAGCATAAATCATTTGGATTCTAGATCCATCATGACCTCTATTAATTGTTAATGGAGCACCATTTGGTTGAGTAGTCGTTACAAATAATCCACCACCAATTGAATTATTTCTAAAATAACCTTGAGTTGCTGAACTATCCGTATTGAAATATATTGGACTATTATCATTCTGAGCAAATACAGCACCACCTGGACTAGAAGTAATATTTAATCTATTACCTATTCCAGTAGATTCGCTAATTCCAAGATCTGATTTGATACGTAAAGGACCCGTTAAAGTACCACCAGACAGTGCAAGGTTACCACTTGCAGTACCAGTTAAGTTTGCAGTAATATTATTTGCAGCAAAATTACCAGAAGAATCACGTTGAACTGCTTTGCTATTCGCATTAGTATCATAAATTGCACCAGTAAATCCAGAACTGAATGTAATGTTTCCAGCGTGCCATACGTTGTTGCCATTGACTTGAAGTGCAGTGGCAGTACAATTTAATGTACCAGTTCCAAGTGTAGATGAACCACCAGAAGCAATTAATCTTACGTCAAAATCGACATTATTGCCAGAGGTATTAAAATCAATATATGCAGATGTACTTTCAACAATATTACCAAGTTCTAAGAATGCATTTCCACCTCCATCAGATCCAAGACGTGCCTTACGTCTTGCATAAGTTTCTACTGATGTAATTCCAAAATCAGTAACTGGATAGTATTCTGCTGGGGCAGTTGCAGTACCAATCTTTTTAATTGTTGTATTTAAGTTACCAGAAATTAATTCAACGGTAAGAATTGTCCATGGATTTTCAACCTTTCTTTCATATTCAAATATTGCAGTTCCACCAGTTGCAGTTACTTGACCTGAAATATGAGTTGGGGGTACTGTACCTCCAGTATAACTACCAGTATTTGCATTAGCAACTCTGTAAATATTATGACCATAAAGAATTCTATCATTTCTATTCAAGTTAGTTAAACCAGAAACCCACTCAGTATTTTTTTCAACATACTGTTCGCCAGTTAAGTAATTTGCAGGATCTAAATTAATTTTCCTTGCGAGTACTCTAACTGTACCTTCGTTGACATTATTTGCGGTATACAGATTTAACTGTATACCTGCTGTTCCTGCTTGAGTATCTAATGAATTTATTAATTCTTGAGTTAAGTTATAACCTTCAATGTACACATCATAATGACCACCATTATTTGTTTGGAACGCTGGACTTGGAACTACAATTCTAAGTTCCTTATTGATTGAATGTTCGTCTAATTGTAATGGGAGTTTAGTATTAGATATTGTATTTTCATTGATGTTCAGCGCATTTAAATACCAACGCTTATTCTTGTATTGCAGAAGATCTGCATCTAATCCAGAACCAATACCATCATTTCCATCATGCCATAATTTTCTCCAAGATGACCAAGTGTTACCTGGAGCAGATCCACTTCCCAAGAATGCAAGAGTTGCAGTTATAACTGCAGGCGTAGTTATTTGCCTTGTATTTTGAGTACCAAACTGTTCAAATGGTAAGAAAGCTTGGAAAGTTCCAGTAGCAGTTCCAGTTCTATTGTATCCCCATCCACCATCTTTGAGGGTTACTGTTGTAATAGTACCACCAGAAACTATAATGTCTGCGGTTAATCCAGAACCTTCTCCACCACCAAGAAGAACGTTTGTATACGTGCCATTTTTATAACCAGCACCACCAGAAGTAATAGTAAGAGATGATACGTGGTTTGGTCCATTACTTCTAACCCAAATATTTGTATTATCAGTTTGACCTATTTGAGCAAGTGCTCCACTAGAAAAATCAGTAGAAGAACCTGATCTTCTGAAAGTCATAACACCATGATATAAACCACCATCTGCTAAGAATTGATTTGTATCATAACCTTGAGTATTGCTCTTCCAATTAAAGATTACACCTTCTCCAAAGTTTGAAGGTGCAAAGATAGAAGTCCTAGTATCTACAGATTTTAATATTGTTGATGTTGCAGCATTTTGCTCAATTGAAATATTGTATGTACCAGATAATCTATCTTTTGGCAATACGCCAGAAGATATATTTGCAGCGTTTGTAAAGAAGGAAGAATCCCTTGTATCAAGAGTATCTGCATCTAATCCAGAACCTTGACCAGTTTTTAAAGTTGCTCCTCCATTTGCACTGAAATCAAATTGACTCTTAAGAAATCTAACTACACCAAGATTACCAAATGGTTCTGCTGCAACAGTTATGCCATCAACTCTATTAATATCAATAACACCATCATTAAATATTTTTGGTGTTGTTGCAAGAATTGCTCTTAATGATGCCGCAGAAGAACCATTTGGAGTGCCAATAATAGATGGAATAGGATTAATTGCAAAATCACCAGTAAATCCAACTCCACCATCGGTGATACCAATTGTTCTAACTACACCATTAGCGATTATGCAAGTTGCTGTAGCATCAACTCCACCACCACCTTCAAATGTAACTATTGGAGTAAAACCAAGTCCAGAACCACCATCAAGTATTCTAATAGAAGTTACAACACCATTAGAAACAATTGCTATCGCCTTAATGCTATTAATTGGTTGTGGAATTGCTTGATTGTCTTTAAAAATAATAGTTGGAGCGGTTGTATAACCAGTACCACCATTAGTTACAGTTACAGATCTTACTGTTCCATCGCTGATGAAAATAGTTCCTTTAAGACCTTCAGATCCAGTATTCCCACCAAGTAGTAAAGTATCAGTATAAGTTCCTACTGTGTAACCTGTACCACCATTTAATATTTGAATCTGTTTAATATATGAACTTGTTGTATTGTTGGAACCAATTACAATTGGGGAACCATCAGAAATACGAAGAGATGATACTGTAGGAGCAAATCTAGAATCTCCTCTAAGATAAGTTAATGAGTTAGAAGGATAATTTGCACTAATTGTTGCTAACCTTGCTGGGTTAATAACACCACTTGTAATAAATGAGGCATCAATCGTTGATGATGTTAACTGAACCCAGTTGTTGGCATTAGAACCTGATGTATTAATTGCATCAGTCAATGATATTGTAATAGGAGTTGCAGAAAAATCATTAATAGTATCTACAACTGCTGTTTTAATATTATTGAGAATATTAATTCCCAATCTTGATCTAACAACACTGGTTAATACTGCTCCATTACCAGTAGCACTACTAATTGTTATTGTTCCTGCAGCAGTTGATGGTGCAGTATAATATTTACTACCTCTTGTAATTAAAGTTACTCCAGTAATTTGACCAGAAGTTACAGTAAGAGTAGCTGTTGCAGCGACTCCGCCAGGAGGAGCACTAAATGTAACAGTATCATTTGAAGTGTATCCAGAACCACCATTATTAATAATAACTTGCCTTACTTGTCCGATAGTAAATGATGTAACTTGACCTTGACCACCACCAGGAGAAGCTAAAGTTATATTTCCAGTACTAAATGTATGAGATGGATTTGGTACAAACTGAAGTACTTGACTTTGCAAATCATTATTAAGAATATATGAAATTGTAGTATCTTGTTGAATTGCAATGTCTCCAGCAAGAGGTCCTTCTAATGCAAGACGTGCTGCTGTATCTGCAACAGTAAAAATATTAAATGGTCTTAGTGCTGGAAGTTGATCAATATTAATACGACCAGATCCATCTAACTGAACAAGAGCATTTGGTGTTGGAACAGTTGAGTATGTTCTACCAATATAGATGCCCAACTGGTTTGAGATGTAATCCTTAACTGCTTTTTGAGTTGGAAGTAATTCATCTTTTGATCCTGGTCCACCAAGCTCAATAGCACCCAATGTATTATCTGCAGAAAATCCAGTAATAACTACATTATTCCCTTTAATCTTTAAGAATTCAACTTCAGAAATTGTAACTGTACCACCGAAGGTAATATTACCAGTTCTGTTTTCTACCTTAGCAAAATATCCAATCTTAAAGTCACCTAGTTCATCAGTACCTGAGGCATACACGCGACCATTGTTCTGTGATACTTGTTCAAAATCTCCAGTGTTATCAGAACCTCTCTTACCCCCATTTTGTGGAAGAGCATTATAATTATTACCAGATCCAGAAAATTCCCAAGTATGAGAAGAAGAGTTACAAATTGAAGGTCTTAGTAAGTCAATTGGATGATTTATTAATTTAGCTTTGCTGGTTGATGAGATAGTAAACCAACCAGGGTTCCTAGTCGTCGTTACTCCACCTCCAGTAGGAATTGGACTTGATATTGAAGGATTATCTAAAATTGCTTTAAGTAATGTATTTAATGTTTCAATAGCATTTTGCACATTAGTACAATCTGCAGTACTATACGGACCAGATGAAGAAGTTACATCGTGAATAACTGTGTTATCTACATATGGAATTTCATCTGTCCAAGATGCTACATGATATCCATTAGTTGTTTGTTGTGAGGTTGGAATTGTGCCTTTTCTCAATAATAAGTTATTGATTGCTTTTTTTGCAAGTGTTCTTGCCTGATCAAGAACTTCCTTAGTTGCTGCTACATATCCAGAAATATGTTGAATTGCATTACTACTAATATAAAGTTTACCAGCATCCCAAGTTGCATCATTAGCATCATTCTTAATATCCTTTGCCCATGCCTTTACAATTTCTTCTACATCACGAATGCACTTATTTCTATTTTGATCATAAGCGTTTGTAGAAGTTACTGCTGCTAAGAAATATGCTTCTTCTGCAATATAACGAGCATTCTTTTCAAGGAGAACTGCAGCATCGGTAAATCTGTTGTAGTTGCCACGTACAACCATTGATGAGTTTGCTTGTACAATTGCAGTAACTGGAGCAACTGGAGTTGCACTAATCGTATCATTAATAAAGAATAATGGATTTTGACCTGACTGTATCTCTAATTCAAACCCACCTGGCTTAATAATATAGTGCTCAAGTGGAGCAGTTCCTAATTGTTCAATTTGGAATTTAGGAGTTCCAATATCTGTAAAGGTAATATTTTTAATAATACCTTTATCAAATTCGTATGCTTCTTCTCTTATACCAGATGCTCTTAATGAAAAAGTACCAAAATTAGATGCTGAGTTTGTCAGTGATGCATATCCACCAGATTCAACAATTGCCCCATCTTGAGTGAAGATACAGAAGACAGAAACCAACTGCGTGTAACCATCGTTAAAGACCCTGTAACCCACTCCACCGAAGGAGATGATGGTGAATGCTGCAGCAACCATTGACTTGCCTTGTGGGGGCAAATTGGGTCTTCTGACGTTAGGTGTAGCAACTTTACTACCATCAATCTCTGCTCCACTGCCACCAAGGAATGAGATTACAGAAGAATTGAAAATATATGGAGATACTTCAATGATTGGAAGATCATCCCAAGAATGACCAACATTAAAGAATTTATTATTGCTATCTAAGTAATGTGATGTTGCGTATGAAGTTGCTGGAAGTGTTCTGTTATTGATTCTATCAATAACAATATTCCATAAAGTATAGATTGAGTTTGCTACATCATCACAAGCAAAGAATCTATTTGCATCATAAGTATTTGAGATTGTCTCGTCTTGATATGCAGTTATGTTTATTGACGCATCAAATTCATTACCAACTCCAGTTAATACAATCTCACTACTACTAGTTCCAAGAACTACCCCTACATTATAATTAAATCCAATTGTAAGTGGATCAGTTCCTACACTTTGAAGTGCAATTTGCCAAGTGATTCCTCGATCTTCAGAAACTAATATTTTACCTACATTGCTAATTGTTGTTGCAGCCCAAAAACGATTGCCATCATGTACAATATTCCTTAATGGTCCATTAATAATTCCTGTTGGATTGGTTCTAGTTGCATGATTTAAATTATCATTTGTAACTGCAGTAGTTACAATTGCAGTTAATGTATCGATTGATGTAGCAACATTTGCACATGCAGTTGCTGGATTTGAACCATCAAGTGAAATATCTGGTTTGAAGAATTGAGTTTGACCTAAGAAATTAGATCTTAATCCAGAAGTATATGAACTATTTGTCAAATAACTAGCAGTAATAGCAATATTACGCATAGCATTTTTAGCAAGATTTCTTGCTTCATTGATAATGGCAACTGTTTGTGCCTCTTCTCCATCTACATGAGTAGTTCCAACATAGTAAGAAGCAGCATCATATACTTTACTATTACCACCATGACGTAAGTTATATGCTATTGCTTCTAAAACATCTACAACATCATCAATACAGTTTTGATTTCCTGTTGGGATTGTAAATGAATTTTCTGTTACATAATTAAATACTGCTTGTGCGGCAATTAATTTTTTATTCTTTAAAATTAAATCAGCAGCATCTTGATATCTATCTGATTCTACGTTTGTTGTTGCTGAATTTGTTTCCCAAGTCAATCCACCATCATCACTTAATAATAAGGTTCCACTAGACAAGCCACCAACAACAGTTCTACCTTCAGTCCAACTAATTGAAATTAATCTATCTGAAGTGCCACTTTCTTGTGAAGTCCATGTTATACCATCTGTAGATACAATAATCTTGCCTTCATCGCCAATAGCAATAAATCTATCATAATCATCATTATAAATGATATCACTTAAAGAAGAACTAGTTCCACTTGTTCTGGTAATCCAACTAGTAGCATTTTGTGATGTTAAAACTAATCCACCATCACCAACTATAACATAGGTAGTTCCATTGTATGCAATTGCCTTTAATTGAGTGCTTCCAACAGTTTTGGTAACCCATGATGTGCCATTATTTGAAATTAGTATTTTACCAGCAGCACCAACTGCAATGTATTCTGGTACTCCTCTTTCTCCTACTGCCCACTTGTTCCATACAATATCATTTAATGGTTCTGTAGTACCAGAAGTTTGTGCATCCCACTGTAAACCGTTTGAAGATGTATGAATTGCACCGTTTGATCCAACTGCTACAAATTTTTGATTGTCCCAAATAATCTTGCTATATGTTCCAGTATAACCAGATGGACGAGTTATTGCAGCAGTTGAACTATAATCAACGTACTGTAATTGATTACGCATTGCCTGAATAGACAGGTCTCTTGCTTGCTCAAATGCGTAAGTAGTTTCTTTAAGTTGATTCTCAATATGATCTAATGTACCACCAGTATAGTAATATTCTGCTGCTTCTTTAGTTGCAGCATTGCCACCCCAAGTTAAGTCATAATTGATTGCACTGATAATGTGCTTAACATCAGTTTGGCATTGAGTTTCATCAGGAACAACTAATGCTGGATATTCTACCTTTGCTCTTCTTAATGCTTCTGCCGCAATACCATTCTTATTTCTATCAATAAGATCTGTAGCATCTAAGTACCTGTTTGATGCTTTTATTGATTCTTCAAATTTACGTGGTGAGTTATCAAGAGAGAATACTACATAATGATCCGATGAAGTGACTGTAACTGCAAATGATGTGACATTATAAACTCCACTAGGAGCGCCCAATGCTGATAAGTTTGTTGGAGTATCTTTGAATACTACAAACTGTTTACTAAAACCATCTTCTGTTTCAATTCTGTGTGAAATATATTGACGACCATTGAAACGATTAAGATCTGCAAATGCTCCTGTATTTGGGAAATTGGCAAAGTCAACATATTGCCCAACTTCATAATCATGATAAACAGGAAGAGTAACAATTAAACCATCTGGATAGTTAATTGGATCATAGGTTACCGAAGTTACACCATATGAAGCATGAGTAGTTACATGCTTAACTACTTGAGCATCAGGAGTTAACTGTTCACCATTACTTACTGAAAGATTATATGTTACTACTGGAGTGTTTGCTTGGTAAGTATATACTCCTCCAGTGGATTCAATAAGACCTGTAATATTATTAACTACTACATAACCACTTTGATCTGTATTTAAATTAAATACAACTTCTTTTACTGTTCCAGTACCACCTAATGGAGAATTTAAAACTTTTCCAACAGTTAAAAGTGAACCACCACCATTAGAAGTAAAGGTTAATTTCCATTCTTGTTCTGCTGATATTTTATGACCAAGTTGAAAAGTTCTTCCATATTGACCACCTAATGTTTTTGGATAATAGAATCTTTGTTTATCATCAAATACATAGGCATATCCCCAAGTTTTAATAGCAGTATTATTGTTATCAACTTGATCGCGGAATGTAATACCCGTCACATAATTTTCATTGGAAGCTTTAAACATATGCTTCCCTGGATTTTGTGGTCTAATAATACACAGACGAATATTATCACCAACAACTGAACAGAGATCAGGCAGAGAAATTGGATTATCTTCTAAATAATCTCCACCTGCAACAATAATAGTTTCTTTATCTCCAGTTGATGCTGCTAACTGAGTTGCTCTTTTAATAGATCTGACTGGTTTAGTTGCAGAGCGACCGTCAAATGTATCGTTACCAATTTGAGCAGAAACATAGATACGACCACCAACGTCATTGGTTGCAATGTTATAAACAAAGTTTGTGGTAGCAATTTTATTGCTATCATCATTAAATGCTGGAGTTGCAGAACGAGGGAAGAGAATTTGACCAGTATTTGGATCAGTAAATGTATTAAGAACAGGAGCTTTTAAATTTAAACTTGGATTGACAATAGTATCAATATCAAGGTTTGCAATACGTGCAGTATCAGAAATAATAGATGTGGTTGTTCTAATTTGACCTTCTACATCTAATTCGTATTCTGGATCTAATGTATTAATGCCAACACGAACAAGTTTGTCTGCATTGTTTGATAATTTACCGAAAATGGCAACTTTTTCGTCAGCGCCCTGTCCAAGATCAACTCTTACACTAGTATCATTTTTAATTGAAAGGGTATTTGACTTGATGATCTGCTTGTCAGCATTAAATTCTAAAGCCATTTGCTCCTATGGTCTCCTCGTTATTTTATTTATCTTATTAATAATTACGTTCTGTATATAATATCTCTACCTTACCACTCCATCTAATCCCACTACCTCTCAACTCTAAATTACTATTTGTTGCTACTGATGGTGTAAATGTAAGTGTTTTTGTAGTATTATTTGCTACTGGTACAACTGACCAAGTTTGACCTGGAGGGATATTATCTTTAACAATAGTATTTAAATTTGAAGATATTGTTAAATTATTAGAAGAATCACTTAAAATAGAAGATTCTATTTTAATAGCATATTCCCAATTTAATGAGTATGATGATACTTCTAATTCCTGCTGTAAAACTGGATTGTTTATATTGAGTGGAGTTGCAGTAGTAAATGTAAATGTATTTTTATTAGTTACAATTACATTATAATTATTATTAAATGAAGTATATGGTGCTTTAAAAATAACAGAAATTAAATTACCTGTTGATAATCCATGATTTGCTAAAGTACAAGTTACTGTTGTACTATTTGCATTTGCATTATATACTGCTATTGGATAACCTTTCCATGTTCCTAAAAGGTAACCAGTTAAAAATATAATTCGATTTGATTCAACTTCATGAGTTGGAATCATTTCTAATGATGTAGTTGCATTATTAAGTAATCCATGAACTACGTATTCTTTTTTAAAAGTTTTACTATTTGAATTATCTAAAATTTTTACAGTATGAGCATCAATAATATTTCTATTTTCATCAATAATGGTTGCTTCTTTTACAGAAAATCCACCTTCTGATTGTAACGATTTTAAGATTTTTGCCATGGAGTTATGCCAGTACTGTTTGTGATACTACTTTGACGTTATAAACTATAGTTGAAGATCCTGTAAGATCTGTTACTTTTATCGCTACATTATTCGACCCATCTAATTCAGCTTCAACATCACATAAAACTACATCAGTATATATCTTATTACTTTCAGTATAAATGATATCAGATCCATTTGATTTGACGATATATGATATTTCTGAATATTGTCTTCTAGAAATAGTAGAGTCATCGGAAATTTCAATCATAACCTTCCCAGAATATGATTGAGTATATGGAAATAGTGGTATTGAAGTTGAATTTCCAGATGCAGTATTAATTGTAGAAACACCAGATGCAATTCTTGAATCTTTTAAATTAAATTGTCTTAAATCTTTATCAAATAATTTAATATAACTTGATGCTACATTTTGACCATATAAATTATTTACAAGAAATTCTCCATTAATACCAAATTTTATAAATTCTCTATATGATGAGGTTAATGTAAACGATAGTCCACCAGAAGAAACTGCTGCTATTCTTGCTGCAGATCCATCACTGGTAAATTCGAGTATACTACTTCCAAGAATCAATTTATCAGAATTGAATACTATATTTTGACCAGGGTTTGTGAACGTTAACTGACCATAAATGTTTCTTACATATTTTAATTCCGCTGTTCCATTTGCAAAATTATTTCCAGTAGTATTTGTTGGAGCAGTTGTGCCAAGTGTACCTGATTGCATAACCATGTACACATTGATTCCATAATAAATGAATACACTTGGTTGATTGCCTGTTGGTGCAGTTACTGTTCCACCAGAAGTCCATTCTGGAATTCCATTTATATCAGTAGCATCTATTGATGTTATTTTTTGCAAAACAATTTTATTCTGTTCAACCTGCATAGATTGAACACCATCATTTACAAATCGTATAATATTATCATCATCTCCTGGATTTAATTCTGCACTAATATAAGTATTTCCATCAACATCTCTTACGCCACCAAGAGAAACAAAATAATTTCCATTAAAACCTTCAAATCTAGATTCATTTGTATTAAATCTAATTGCTCCTGCTCCAGGTGCAGGAGGTCTTTCTGCGGTGCTTCCAGATGGAACAACTAATGCTTTTGATCCACTAATTTCAACTAAAGCATTTGCAGAAATTACAAGATTGCCAGGAGTGATTTTATTAATTTGGTTATTAGTTATTGATAACGAATCATTAATATTAATACCTGAAGTAGTACTTACTTTTAATTGTTTTGAAGTTATAGATCCATCAATTGGATCAAGTTTAATTACATCTGTAGAAGTAGCAGCACCAAATTGATAGAAATATTCTTGTCCATAGAATCCTAAAGATGCAGTACCATTTGTAACTGTTCCAGTTGTATGGATAGGTGCATTTATTCCAAAAGTACCACTGGCAGTTACTTCATAAAAATTAGATTGATGCTTTACATAAGATCCAGATTGCACTTGAGCATTTGCTGTCCAATTTGTATAAACTGGTCTAAATGAGTTTGGAAGGTAAATTTTATCTCCTTCTTCATATCCAATTCCTAAATTATTGATCTCAGTTACTGTTACTACTCCAATAGTTTCAACTCTAAATTTAAAACTAGTAGTTGGAACTGTTGATGGTATTGCCGCATTAGTTATTGTATCAACATATGTCATACTTGCGGGATCTACCGTGAGTAGATCAAATACCTGATATCCAGATCCGCCGTCAACTATTGTAATTGAAGTTACTTTTCCACCAACAACTTCAATGTCTGCTTTTGCGCCAGTTCCTCCAGTGGAAGTTCCAATTGTAGCAACTTTAAAATTAAATCCAGATCCACTAGTTAATGTTGATACTGTTAAAGTTGCACCACTACCAACGTTGGTTTCTAATACTTGTATTGTACCATAATACGCAGAATTATTTGCTGAAATATAATAATATGTACCTGGAATATTAGGTGTCCAAGTTATGACTCCAGATGAAGCACCATTATTCGTAACACCTGCAACATTATAGGTCGGATCATATCCACTATATGCACCTAATTGAGATACAATATAAAATGCATTATTTACTAATCCATTTCCTGGAGCACTTACATCAAAAGTCAAATCATCAAATTTATTTACTGTTAATGTTGGATTTGTTCCTGTGGCAGAACCAGTAAAAACATAACCAGAAGGAGAAGTATCTGTTACATTATACGTGTATGTTGCAGTACTATTAAAACTAGTGGTATCTACTGATAAAGTATCGCCTGATACATATCCTGCTCCTGGTTGGTTTATAGTTGCAGATGTTATAAGACCCCCAGAAACAGTAATATTTGCTGTTGCTCCTTGACCTAATGAACCAATATTAGTTAAAGTTACATTATTATAATTACCGTTTGCATAATTTGATCCACCAGAAGTTATAGATAATTGATTAATTTGTGATCCACCTAAATTGGATACATTTGCAGATAATGTATCATTTACTGTGTATCCAGATCCACCATTTGTTATTGATATATTTGTTACAGAACCAGAAGCAATAGTAACTGTTGCTTTAGCAAAATTTCCAGTTCCACCAGTCAATGGGACATTTGTGTATGTTCCATTGATATAATTTGATCCACCATTTAAATTAGAAGTAGTTAATACTGAACCACCTGGAAGAACAGAATAAATTAAAGGAATATCTACATAAGTTGCATCAGTATATCCAAAACCTTGTTCAGTAAGAATACCATCAAATGCAACAGTAACATCAAATCTTAATCCACTTCCACTTCCACCTAAAACTTCTTGATTTGTATATTTTCCTAATTGATATGCTGAACCTTTTTGTATTGTTGGATCAGCAAAAGATACAGTTACAAAATTTGTTTTTTTATAAAAATCTGTTCTATCTGCAGAAAATCTTAATATTCTTCCTTGATCTCCAACAGCACTAAATTTGCCATGACCTTCTCCATACTCTGCAAAAAATCCTGTTCTATTCCACAATGTAGAATGTGGATCTGCATCAAACTTTATAGATGGTTCAGTTACTGATCCAAATGATGCAACAATATTATTAAGTGCTTTTATATCTCCTTGTGCTCTAATATTGCCGTTTACTTCTAATTTTTCAGTATCATAGATGTTTAATGGATCACCAAGATCTAAATTTGATGGAAAACCAATAGCAACAAATGCGTTTTGCTTTTCACTAGCTAACCAAGTTGTATCTTTTGATTCTAAATTTCCACTAAATGTCGCTTTAGTTTCAAAAGATTGAATTTTTACATGTTCTAAGAAAGAAGTTATTTTATATTTTAAGAAATTATTAAATGGTCCAGTACCAAAATTTGACTCTGCAGCACTAAGAATATCATTTATATCATATTTACTTGTACCAAAATCAGTTATTGTTACTGATGTTACTGCTGAATCGACAGAAGATACAGTATAAGTAAATCCACTACCACTTCCAAATGTACCAGTTAATACATTACCAACTTGATACCCTTGTCCAAATGATGTTATAACTACACTAGATACAGTTTGAGTCGTAATACTTGTAGTTATTGTTGCTACAGCACCAGTTCCAGTACCAGATACATTTGCTAATTGAACAGTATATGTTCCAGGTATGTAACCACTTCCAGCATTTGATATTGATCCACCAGAAATACCACCACCAGTAACTACAATAGTCGCTTTTGCTCCAGATCCATTACCACCAGTTAAATCAACATTTGTATAAGTTCCTGCTGGATATCCTAATCCATCAGTAATAATACCAGCAAATTCTCCAGAATATGTTGTGATATCATCATAAAATTTGGAAGATCCTGTGGTTGTAGATGTATTTACTGTAAGTGTTCCAATAGTAGCATTACTAATATTAGAACTATCAATAGAAATACTTTGATTTGATACAATATTTCCACCTACAGTTATGTCACCTGTAAAATTAGTATTGCCAGTAATTTGTAAATCATCATTTACTTGTACTAAGCTATTTCCCTGAGCAGTTAATACTAAATTTCCAGTAGAAGTGCTAATTGTATTTGCATTTACAGAACCAATTCTAATGTTTCCAATACTAAGAGGAGAAGTTTGTACTAACCCAGTTCCTGATATTATTTGATTTGAAGAAAGTGTTAAATTACCAACATTAATTGAAGTTGGTAAAATCGTAGTAGCATTCCCTGCACTTGAAACAATTAAATTATCAAATGTTGTTGTACTAGATCCAGATCCAGCAAAAGATACTGTTCCTTTTTCTTGATCTATAATAAATGTTGTTCCTACTCTAAAATCACCATTTTGGTCAACGCTTGTGAACAATGCACGACCATTATTAGTTTCAATTACTTCATTTGCCTGATTAACCTGACTAATATCATTATCTTCATTTTTACCAGTACCAATATAACTAAAATTATGAGTAATACAATATAATCTTACTCCCTTTCCGTTTGCAGTAAGACCTCTTTCTCCATAAATTGAAGCTGATCCAATTGAACGAAGTTCTGCACCAAATGCAGTGTAATCTGCCAAAGTTACAAAATTAGCAGTTCCACCAGCAGAAGTTCTAATATCTTGTGATGCAATACCTCCATCAATAATTTCAGTACTTCCATTCAATCCTTCAAATTGAAGAAGAAGAGAGGTATTGATACTAGCAGTAAATGCCGTTGTTGAAGGAGTAAAAGTTCCAGTATATCTAGATACTCCTTTTGAAATTCTTACTTCATCAATATATCCCTTATAAGCATATGCACCATTAGGATCTGCACCAATTCTAACTGGACGTACAGGATAATTGTTTGTATCAGTATAAGTTGATCCAACTTGAGTTCCATTGATGAATAATCTTGTTGATGATCCTGATCTGGTTAAAGCAACATGGTTCCAAGCATTAAGAGTAACCGATCCAACAGGTCCAACTCTATAATTACTATTATAATAGAAGTATATCGCACCAGTGTCACTCTGACCTAAGATAATTCCATTAGTATCACTAGTGGTAGTTCTAAAGTCAAAGATAGTTCTATATGAAGTAAACTCAGTAGGATATACCCAGCACTCTAATGCAAAATCTCCAGTTGCACTAGTAGTTGTTGTACCAGCTGCTACATTAATCACACCAAACATATTTGTGTGATTTTGACACTGGTAATAATAAGTGCCAGGTGTTACTCCAGCTGTATTCCAAGTAATTGTTCCCGTTGTAGATCCATTATTTGTTATTGTGCCTGTTGTTGTTCCGTTACCTACACCACCACCAGTGCCTGTGATTTGTGCTGTCTTAACCCAAAATGGATGACTGGCGCTAACGTTTACATTAAATACTAATATATCTCCTGCAACTACGTTGAGAGTTGGAGCAGTTCCACTTGCACTTCCAGAAAATTGGTAATTATTTGTACTACCAGTGTTTGCAGTTACAGTATACGTATACGTTGTGCTTGCTGGTGGACTAGGATTACTTGCAGCTCCAAAGTTAAAATCAGAAGAACTTGCTACTGATAAGTAATCTCCAGTTCCATCTAATATTAAAGAACTATTACCAAATTTTTTAATAGCAGTACTAATTTGAGCATCACCATTAACAATTACCTGCTTTGGAGTTAATGATGATTGTAACGCCTCAACAAAATTACCTGTTCCTTGACCAGTAAGGTAAATATATGTACCATCATTTTGATTAATAGTACCAGATGCTAAAACAGTTGTACCGTCAGTATCATATTGAGTTATAGTATTACCAGCAGCAAATGTGCCAGACATACCATTGAATTTTAATCTTGCTCTTCCCTGACCAGCAAATCCTGTTCCGCCTGGATTTTCTCCAATAACGCTATCTGCAGCAAAATAAGTAAATGAATTTAACCATTCACATCTAGCACCATTTTTTAAATATAATCCAACTGAATTAGGTACAACAAATGTACATTCATTAAATAATATAGATGCTTCTGCTGAATTAGTTGCAACTACTCCACCATCAATTAATACGCCTCTTCCTGCATCTCCCTGTGCATATCCTCTTGGATCGGATCCAGTGGTTACACTACCTTTAGTAATTACAGAACAACGCTGAACATAAGGTCTTCTTCCTGAAACACTTATAGTATATCCAGATTTTGTTCTAAATGCATATCCAGTATCATTTACTGAATCATAATAAAAATCAGTAACTGTAATATTTTCTATATTACAGTTACTTTGAATTAAAAACGCATCTTTATTATTAGTACCAACTGTTGGTTTAATAAAAGTGGTTTTGAATCCAGCACCAGAAATTGAAACCCCAACTGGAACTGTTAATGGAAAAGTTTCAGTATAAACTCCTGAACCCACAACGACAGTATCCCCATCAGTAGCATAATTATCAAGACAATATTTTAATGAGGAAAACGCCGTCATTGGCGTTTTGCCCCATGAATTTGAACCAGTAGTAGAACCGTGTCTAGGATTTACAGAACCAAGTATTGCTTTGTCTGTTCCATTTTTTGAAACATACCAAGTTTTTCCGACTCCATCAGTAATCAAAGATGAAAACATTGATGGAACAATGGTTTCATCGTTTGGATCTGCGTTTAGAACTTCTTGAATAGTACCATTATTATTTACAAATAATGTCCTATCAGCAATATTAAGAGCTACTTCTTTGTCGTAAAGATCAGAAGTCGTCGGTGCTGAGTTCGGTGTTAGGGATCTCTTTAACTTGATTCTGGTTGCCATTTATAGCATTCTCTTGTTGTGACTTTTCTATAATACTATTTAACCTATTTGTCAAATCTTTAACTTTTGCTTCTAATACTACATTAGTAAGGGTCAAGTCAGAAACCTTTTTTTGAAGGATTGAAATCAAAACATTAACATCTATTTCATTCATAAGTTACCTCAGGTAAATGTTCCTCCGTCAACTGTATCTGTCCATACTGGAATACCAGCAGCAGTTACAGTTAAAATTTGGAATGAAGTTGCAACATCAGGACCAACTCCTGGATTTGCCATATTAGCAGCAGCAGTTTCTTTGAGTTCTCCAATTCCGTTTCCGTAAAGAATTCCATTAGTATTAAATTCACTTCTACCAGTACCACCAAATTGGACCGCTAAATCATTGTCTAATTCAAGATCACCAATTAATACTGTTCCTCTAGTTGAAATAACAGAAATTACTCTCAGTAAAAGATCATCTGTTCCAACTACACCACCAATTAAATTACCACTAATAGTTAAAAGATCACCTTCTTGATAATAAGTTCCAGCAGAGGTAATAGTAATTGTGCTAATTGCACCAGAACCATTTCTGGAAACAGATACTACTAATCCAGACCCACTTCCACCAGTTGGATTTAATGAAGGATATAATTGATTTGCTGCACCAGCAAGAGTTGTTCCACTAGATACATCTAAATCATTTTTTTCACGCTCTACTGATCCAACTCCACCCACTGAATGAGTGAAAACATTATTTGTATTTGTAGCATCTTCAATAAATGTAAATGCACCTAAACCATCAGATCCTCCAGTTCTATCATATCCAAAGAATCCATGTTTAATTGAAGTTCCATTGTGATATGTATATTGAATACCACGGTCCATTCCATCGTTTGAACCTTGAACAATATCAATAGATTCTCCAAGATTAATTGCACCTGAAATACCATTAGATAAATTTAAAATTGTAGTTTCAAATACAGATTTATCTGTAGGTTCTTTAACAAGAATTAAAAGTTGTGGGGATCCAGTATTTGCTTTGGTTAAAGAACCACCTTCATAATATGAACTTTCTCTTAAGGATAATGTAGGAGAAACTGTAATTCTTACTGTATTAGTAGTTTGAGTTTGGTATGTACCAATTTGCTCATAATTTGTACCATTATAAAAATAAATTGGCGCTCCTATACTTGGAGGAGTAGCGAACCCTCCAGCAGAAACGTGAAAAACAACTTCAATACTAGTGATGGTTCTACCACCAGTTCCAACATTATCTCCTGTTACCAAGGATCCAGTATTGATACCAGAAGGATTATCAATATTAATTGCAGAGGTTCCTGCGATAGCATTTGCAGATAATACTTTTTGAGATGTTTGATCACCAATGTTAAAGATTGGATCATTAACTGTAACTTGAGTTGAGTTTATAGTAGTGGTTGTACCAGCAACTTGAAGATTACCACGAATGATTAACTCCCCAGAAGCATCTCCGCTTGCTGGATCTGGATCTAAAATAATTGTGGATCCAGAAGTTGTTGAAATTGTATTGCCATCAAATCTTAAATTATCAATATTAAGTTGACCTGTTTGATTAACAGTAACATTGGAATTTGTTACTGTGCCTTCAAATGTAACTCCATTTTTAAATGATGTAGTCGAATTTACAGTTAAGATATCGCTAGATGATGTACCAAGAATTGCATTATCATCTACCCTAAGTTCTTTAATCCAAGCAGTTTTATCTACACCTAGTCCACCAGAAATCTTAACAGCACCTGTAGTTCTGCTAGATGATTCCGTTACGTCTGAGAATTGAACTGCAACTCCATTATCATATTGCCAATCCGCCCCATCAACACGAATTATATTTAATTGAGTTGCATCATATCTGATACCACCATTTCCAACACTACCAAATTGAATTTTTAAATCATCATCTAAACGAAAATCTGGGGTATTTAACCCAACTCTATCTAATCTTAAGACATTAGCAGTAGCATCAAATTTTAATTCAATATCACCTGTAGTACCAAATTCCAATTCTTGTTCATCTTCAATAACAAGTTTACCAAAACCATTTGCTCTGAAAATGAGATCAGTATCAGTAGTATCTGTTTCTACTACGTTGCCGTCAAGATTAATATCATCTACTCTAAAGCGATTTATCTTTGAGTTATTATCTACAATAACCCCAGAATTCGCAGTAAGAGTTCCATGAACATGATCAAGCATGTCAGTGAAATACTTACCGCCAATAACTTGTACTGTGGTATTATTATCACCAATAAAAATCCTATCACCACGATTTACTTGAGTGCCAGTTCCAACTGTTACTGCAAGTTCACCGAATTCTAATGAAGATGGTACTGTGGTGCCAGTACTTCTTTTTATAAGGATGGTTGATGCCATCAGAAGCTACCCCCGTTTACTGTTACGTTATTTAATACATTTCCTGATTGGAATCTACTTGTTGCAGCATTATAAATTAGAATATATCCATCTTGCAAACCATTTGTTAAGACATCAACGTCACCTAAATTTTGCAATGTAGCTGCACCGCCAAGTGCTACTCTTGATACTTGTGGAGATGCTTGATCTCCAAATCTAACCCTTGCCATTTAGAGTGTTACTCCTTCTACTACTGTTAAAACACCTTCTAATACTCTAGATTTATAATTAGAATTGCTGGTCAAAACAACATCATAAACATAACGTCCTGGTGTCATGGTAGAAGTTACTGTATTTGGTAATGATAAAGTAACGGAACCTGTATTTTGTGGAGGGTTTATATTCACATTCATAGTAACAGATGTGCTACTTGTATAATGTTTTTTGATCAAAGATTGACCAGTATACCCAGTCAAATTGAACTGAGAACCATTATCGTTGGTTACAAAAAATGTAGTTTGGAAATCACTTCCTTGGTAAACAACTAAATTGGTTACAGCAGCTAACATTATAGTATTCCTACTTCAAGTGTATTTATACTAATTGCTATTCTTATTTACCAGTTCTAGCAATAAATTTTTTATCTCTGCTATTTCTAATTTTAAATTATTGATATCTTCTTCGGCAGTTTCTAATTTTATTTCCTGTTCTCTTTTTTTATTTCTTTGGGACACATATTTAAAATATGCCTCTTGGTCTGTGTTTACTATAGAATTTGTTTTTAGGTCACGATACAGACCATCGTGACCTTCAACTGGGATTAAGCTAGAGCTATACATCTTAAATCTTTAATAATCGGAGCAACGGCAGCATTACGAGATCTCATTCTTAATTTGATTGTATATTTACTAAATGTTTCGTTTGCATTTGCAGTGTTATAATTATAAGAAAGATCAATAAATCTAAGTTCATCCTTTTTATTATAATTTGCTGTTGTTAGTTTTTCCCAAGGTATTTGATTGTAATCACTTTCATCACCAGTTAGTAACTTAACATAAACATCAACATCACAAACAGAAGGATTATAAGAAGCAAATTCAATTCTCAACCCTGTACATGGATTTGCAAGAGTTGCTATTTTTGTAATATAGTTTGCTGCATTGTAATCATGAATTGGATCAATTGCAATATTAAAAGTGTCATTGGGAGATGGTGGAGAATTAAAGAAATATTGTTTTTTAAATTCTGTTGAATCAAAATCAGTAACTCTATTGTTAGTAGTCACTAAACTAACTCTATTTTTATCAATAATAGGACTTAAATTTTCCTTAGTACTAGAAAGAACCAATCGCATGGTTGCTGATTTTGCACCAATCATTTGTTTTTCTTCATTTAAGTTTGAAGCAATCAAATATGGAACAGAAAGTAAATTATTCTCATTTAAAACTATTGGAAAGAAGTCAGAATCTCTAATATAAGATTTTTGATTAGGTGAAGTATATGTGGAAGGATTTGAATAAGAAGACGAACCAATAGAAGTACCAGTAGTACCAGAGTATGAAGCCAAAATTGAAGTTCCTGGTAATTCTTTATATGTAACAAGAGGTTCAAATTGAGTATACTGTATGTTCTGACTTACAAATACTTTATCTCCACCAATCGTTAAATTAGTTGCTGATGTTCTAGTTATTGGTAGATTAATTTGATAACTATCAAGTGTTATCCATTCTAAATTGCTGTGAATCGTATTAATCAATGTTAATGGAACTCCATCGATTACATAATTTTCGACCTGCCATTCTTCATCTGCTTTAAATCCATCAGATGGAGCAGTTCCAGAAATTCTTGCAAGTGTTGTGATTGTATAATTTCCATTTGTATCCGCAGTTCCAACTGTAGTTGGATTGTAACTATATACAACTCCACCAATTTTTAAATAACCAGGATTTGTATTTGTTGGAGGACTTCCATTAATATTTGAAGTATAATAGAATGCTGTTCTATTGCCGTTTACTGTAATTGCGCCTGGAGCACCACTCCAATTTACAGATAAAGTTGCATACTGTTCAGAACTTACTCCAGTAATGTCTACAAATGATGCAGGATCATGCATACCATGATTAGTGTGATTTACTTTTATTCTATTTGAATTTACATTTAATTCAATTGGATCTCTTCTCAATTGAGTATATTGAAGTGATCCGCTATTATCGTTCACCCAATTGATAGTAGGTGATTCATTAATATTAAATGATGCTCTATAAATCTTAAATTTAAAATCTTGCATTTCTGATGTTGTCCATGTAGATGCATTCTGTGATTTGAAAAGAACACCAGCATATGGTTGTTTAGATATTTTTTCTCCACTTAAGTCATCTTTACCCATTTCAGAAAGCCAAACTCTATATTCAACTGAAGATGTTAATAGTGCAAAACAATATTCTTTTCTTTCTGCAAGATAAATTGGAGTATCAAAAACAAAAGTAGTCACAGCACTTGCATCTTTAGAAACAGAGACATTACTTGGATCTTTATTGATTGTGCCTAAAATCTCTGGAGATGGATACCCATTAACCATCTCTCTAATCTGCATAGTTACTGGAAGATTAGAATCTTTTGTGCTAAAGTATACATCAATTTTTGTAATAAAACATCCACCACTTTCTTCTATCAAGAATGATTGTGCAAGAGGGTCATACCAACCTCCAACTCTAGTGGAAGTTGACGAACTAGTTAACATTCTACTATCACTTACAGTATCTCTAACAACCTCTGCATTTCTAACTAATAATGTATCTTGTTGTTTTGTAAGAATTGTTCCACTTGCAGTATAAGATGCTTCTGCAGAGCTGTCAACAACTCCAGGTATTAATGAATTGATTGGACTATCAGATACCCTGAATACTGATTCCCCAACTTTAAATCTTGGATTTGCATCATCATTTGGATCTGGAATGTAAAAACTTAATTGCACGTTGCCTAATTCATCGGCAATCAATTTTTTATTGATGACTGTTGCTGTAGCACCACTTGTTAATCCAACAATGGTATCTCCCTCAAGTACATATCCACCCATTTCAGATGTATTTAATACTTGCATTGATGGAATGTCAAGATTTAAAAATGTAGATGTTGATGTGTAGGAAGTTGCAGTAATTGTTTCACCATTATATGGATTTACTGTGTATGGACGACCCAAATTATCAATACCAGATCCTGGAGCAACAAGTTTTGCTCTAAATTTTCTATTTACATTGCCAGTTACGATAATATCTTCATCAATTTGGAATGCAACGGAAGATGCTGCCATAGCAATTTCTAAAATTTTTGGAGTTACAAAAGATGTAACATCTCTACCATCAAAAAATGCATATACTCTAATATTTGGTTTCAATCTAAATGAAGTCACTGAAATATTTCTAGATCTCTTCCAATATGCGTATTTAGTATCTACTACTCTATCTCCAAGAACTTTTCTCTCTGTTTTTGGGGTAACTCTAGGTCTAATTCCAGATCTAGTTTGGAATCTATCTGTTCTAGTTGTTGTTTGTTCAACGTTTCTTATTGGACCTCCACCTTCTGTCCACGTTTGGGTTGTTACAGAAGTTGATGACCATTGAGTTTTCCAAGCATTCCATTCAATAGGAGCAAAACCTGTATTCCTATCAACACCCATTGCAAAGACAGTAGCAGAATAATCACCCTCAACTTCTGTTAGTGATTCTGGTAATCTATTTTCATCAATCCAATCATCTGATGCTGGAAATACAAAAGCAAGACCAACCCAGGAACTAACAGCAAATGGGTTAACATTTTCCACAACTGCTGCATAATTTTGCTCAATTAATAATTTATCAGTATAATCAAGCATAATAAAATCACCTTTAATATATTTTGTAGGTGTTTCTTGATACTTCAATGCAACATTGGTAGTATAATGAGGTGGGCGCAATTCCCCAAGAGCACTATCAATAGCACATTTATAATTTGGATGATCAGATTGTCCTATTGAATGAGAAGTAAAATTATCAACTAAAAATCCATTTTTTAATCGATTATTTCCATTTGAATCTTCTATAAACAAATTAGCTGTATCTGTTTCCAGCAAACTAAGTTGAGTATAATATTCTACATTATCAAGGCGTTTTTCTAAATTGCCAATATCTCGCATTGTATATCTTTTGTTATTATATCTTCTTATAATAACATCATCCAAACTCCTAACATAAGGAGGCATTGATATGGACAACACTTTCATAGCATTAGCTAATGAATCTGTTGGGGGTTTTGGTTTTAATGCTGCTACTCCTTTTTGAGAAAGGAATTTGCCATTTTTATCAAGATATAAATCATCAATTCTACCAAGATAGTATTCTATATCGCCATCAGTTGTTCCAGATGGAAAAAGGTATTCTGAAGTGATATAGTTAGTGTTTCCATATGATAATAAATTAGTATTCGCTAAAATTTCATTAGCATTAATTGTATATGGTGCATTATATTCGCCTGATGTTGTACTGACATAAGTATCTAATTGATTGATTCTCCAATCAATTAGATCATTTAAATATACTCTATTTCCATCATAATTATATGATGGAATTTCATCAATATCAGCATCATAATATGAATTTACCGTATAGAATTGACCTGATGTTACTTGATCTTTGAAATGATCCATGATAACAACAAGATCTCCAGAAATAACGCTATCTGAAGATACTTTTGTTAAAGTTGAAAATTCAAATGTCTGATCTCTTTGACCATCATCTAACATATAGCGAGATTTTATATCAGGCAATCCATTATTATTAATTACAGAAATAGTGCCAGTTGATGAACTTAAATATCCAAAAATATCTTCATTTATAGCAAAATTTGTCTGACTAATATAAGTAAAATAAATTGCATTTACATCTTGCTTTATAATTCTACCTTTAGCCCCACTTGATTTTCCAACAATTACTTCACCAATTTTAAATACTCCAGCACCAGCATTTAATGTAATTTTGGGAAGAATTGATTCGGTTAATGTACCAGACGAAGTATTGTAAATTGCATGAATTTTGGATACTCTAGTTGTTCCTAAAGAAATTGTAGTATCATTTACATTATATTTGTTAGCAATATTTGCTAATCTCAATGCTCTCATTTTTTTGAGAGATGCTAATTTTATACTTGGGACGTTAATTTTCTCTGGACCAATTAATATGTATGCAGTTCCAGAAGAAACAGCAGATCCACTAAAAACAAAAGTTAAAGTACCACTACCATCGATTGCAAGATTGCTAATTGTTCTTTCTGTAGTTCCAGCATCTCCATTAATTCTTAATGTGTAATCTGCTGCATTTTTTGAATAATAACTTCTACCACTAATTGTTATTGTAGTTGTAGATCCTGTTGAACCAATATATTTTGTAAAAACATCTTGTACTTTAGTATCAGTTAAAGATTTAATTACACTTGTTTCATAAACTGGAAAAAATAATGGGTTAAATGCTCCACTAATTTTATCAATTGTTTTTATGACTCCACCAGTTGATGTATTTGGCGTAGTTGTATAAGTAATTGTTCCCGCAAATCTTATCTTTTTAATAGAAGATAAATTATATGAAGTTGATATAAATCTTATATTTGCTAATCTAATAATTATATAATCTGATGATCCACTATCGACTTGTTCATAGGATAGCATTATTGCATATCCTATTACAGCATCATTAGTATCTAATAACGGTACAATAGAATTTAATGATGAAGTAAGTTGAGAATATGTTATGTGATTATTATTAGAAGAGTTGCTGATTCTAAATTCTATAGATCTAGCATCTGTTCTAATAGTTGCATTTCCAAGTAATTCAGTTGCTCTTGGTTTTTTAATATCAACATAAGTAGTTGCTAATGTTTCTAATTCATATCCTCTAACATAAGATTTACCAGGAGATACATTTATTTCAAATAAATCTTTGGATGGAGTATTTCCATCATCTGTACTATTAATTGATGAAAAGATACCATTATTAATACCATCATTGAAGCATTCGTCTTTTGAAAAATCGTATGGACGAACTTCATAATCTCCAGATTCATCATAAGTTCTTCTTGCAAATGTATCTTCTAATGTTTTTGCTAACTGTGCTCTGGATGAAGATACTATTTCTTTAACATACCCCTTTTCTAATCTGAGAAGTTCAATAAAATCAGTAACAGAAGTATCATCTAAACTTTTTTTAGTTAAAATCGCTGTTAACTTAAATCTATGTGCCCCTGGCGCAGAATAATTTGAATATCCTTGTGATGGATCAGTAAGAGAAATGTCATCCTCTGGGGTTACAATCTCTTCTAATATTTGTAAACCAACCTTATATGATGGTGTAGTTCCAAATTGATCTAAGATTATTTCTTGCTCTTCAACATTAACAAAATACCCTTTTGTATAATATATTCCGCTTGTTATTTTTGCGGCAGATCCAATAGAAGTTGGATTTAAACTAATACACTTTGCGAAATCAGTATTTTTTTGAATTACAGTATTGCCAATGCTAAATGAATTTTCTGCAATTAATATTTCATCATTACCAAAGGTTCCATTTGTATTAGTAGTGCTTGCACTCAAATACTTTACATATAACGTTGTAAATCCTTTTTCTGACTGATCAGATGTTAAAGCATTGACAACTTTAGCACGAATACCAGAAGTATTTCCAACAATTGTCTGTCCTACAATATATTGAGAAAGAATATCAGCAGAAATTCCAAAATACTCTTCTTCAATTAAAATTGCATAGTAAGTAAGGTCATATCCAATTTGACCAGGAACAACCATAGCACCTTCTTTATAGATGCTAGAACCAAAATTTTCAATTTGATTTTGAAGTATTGATTGTATTGTTGTTAACTCTCTAGCCTGAAGAGGATATCCAGGTCTAAACAATACTTTATGAAATTTTTTCTTTGCATCAAAATCCTCAAAATATGGAGGAGTGTTCAGATTAGTTGACTGGGGCATGTTAGAACTCTAAGATAATTTTAAAATCTTCTGTTTGATCCTTTGCTCTGGAGATCGTACTCCTATTATCTATGTAGATGATTTCTCCAGATCCTCTAGATAGTCCAGAGGATTTTACTGAAGTATTTCCTGCCGCAATAGTAGCAGTTTCTTGATCTGCACCAATACTAATGGTATCGCCAGGTAAGAAGGATGCTCTTGTACCATTAGAAGCCATTCCAAAACCAACTTCATTTTCTTGAGTGAAATATATGGTTTTGGTAGTATTTTCATAATGAACAATTCTTCCAGTAGCAGCAGTTTCTGTTACCCCTAATGCTCCAGATGAGTGTGCAGTAACACGTATTTGTAAATCATTATATTCTATTGTGCCATTTAAAGCAGATGCCAAAACTAATTGTTTTGTGCCAATAGCAACATCAGTTCCTGAAGTAGTGACAATAGGATTATACAATACTCCAACAATACTAAAATCATTACCAAAAACAAAATCATCTTTATCTAATTTTGCGTGAAGTGCAATTCGGTATGCACCAAGTTCTCTACCAATTGATACTGCCGTACCTTCTTTTGGTGAAATAATTGGAATTAATGATCCTCCTCCACTTCCTAAATTAATTTGTCCATATGTATATGCACTCCCTGGATTAATTACTAATACCGATGTTATTGCTCCAGATTGAGAAACTGAAGTGATTTTTACTTTTCCGCCAGTACCATCACCAACAATATCATATTCTGAATTGGCAGTATATCCTGTTCCTGCAGATTCAATAACTACATTATAAATGGAACCTCCAAAATTTGCAGACGCTGGTAATTGGTTACTTACTGGAATTGAAATTGGAATTGGAATATATTCATCAGTTTTGAATTTTTCAAAATCATTAGCATTGACAGTAAACATGTATTTCCACAGATACCCGTCAGATAATGTGAATGGAGCAGCACTTACTGAAGATGGTTGTACTGTAGAAGGAGAATTTTTATTATTAGATAAACACTTATACACTTTATATTCTGATGTCACCACATAATAGTTTGTTTCATATAAATGTTGTTCAAAATTTAAACCTTGAACATAAGTATTTGTAGTTCCAGCAGAAGTTAATAGTTTACCATAATCATCTCGGTAAATATCATAAATTGTTCCTTCTATCCATTTATTATTTCTAATAACCTGTCTTATTTCAGCAGAAGGAATCTTTTTAAGACCTATTATTTGATCATATAATCTAAATGAATCTTGCTGATTATCTGTTGGATCTAAAACAACTCCATCAATCCAAGCAACGGATTTTGCAAAAAATAACCAAATTGTAGTACTTGGTACACCTAATGCAGTAAGAGTTTGATTCTCACCAACCTCAATTGCTTCTTTAAATTTTTCAGCAAATATTACTCTAAATTTATCCGTTAAAATTGCTGCCATTTTCTAAACGTTTTATTGTTATTTATAGGACATTAGAAGTTATATATTAAATTTGTGCCAACTGTTAATGTTTGATATTCATTAATTAAATTATCAGCAGTTAATGTATATCCAAGAAAATTAGTCCAGTTTGCTGTAGTAACTGGTTTCGCAGTGTCAGTTAATTTGATGTATATAATTTTATCAATTATATCAAAATTTACAACAGTAAATTCACTAGTATTTGCATTGCCACCAAAATAATAAGTACTTAAATCAGAAGCAGATCCACTAACTTTTAATATTTGATTAAATGGTAAATCTACAATTTTTAAATTTTGCAATTCATCTTTACTACCAACAATCAATTGATTTCTAGGAACAAAAGAAACATAAGTAAAATCAACCATTCTTTTTGGGAAATTTGTTCCTGCTGGAATTATAAAAGATATTTTATTTGTATCATCATCAGGAGATGTTGGAAAATCAGAAGAAACATTATTTATTTTTATACTTGGTATTGATGTAGTAAATAATGTTTTACCAGTTAATGGATATGGAGATGGCGTACCGATTTGGAATATACTTGAATTTATTGTTCTTCTTGATCTTAATGATTCTCTAACTCTAGCTGATTTGATTAAATCAGTTTTCCACCAATTATTTCCCCTATCAGATCCCAATTCAATTCCATTTGACGCTTCATATAAAACTCCAAATGATTCAGTTACAGATAATTTAGTAGCACTAGTTTTTTGAAGGATTCTTCTAGGTGATACTTCATTATATTGTAAAAGAATATCATTTGGTTCAACCGCGACATCAATATCAATTGTATTATAATCAGATTGTGATCCAACAAAAATATATCCTTCAAAATCTGATCCTCTTTTTGGAGGAGAATTGAAATCAATAATACTTCCTAATAATTTATAAGAACTTAGTGAATCACTATATGCTTCTAAACGACCAGATTCTGTTGTAGATGGAATTTGATAAACTCCATCTATGAATAAAATTAAATTAGCAGATATATTTGCTTCTGGTCTATTATTTGAGATTAAACTAAAAATTTCTCCAGTAACACTTCTTAAATCAAAATTAGTTTTAATTGAATTAAATTGAGAAGATATATTTTGAATTGAAATAGTTTCTCCAACATAGAAACAATTAAATGGGGTACTATCTGTTGGTGGTTCATTAAATTGAATTTCTGAATACTCATCTCCATCATTTGAAGTATTGTTTGGATTATTTTCAATAATTGTATATGATGATCCTCTTTTTTGAAGAATGCCGTTAACAATAACAAAAATGTCTTTATTTGCTTCAATGTAAACTGAATTTCCATCCTTCAATAATGGGAATCTTGTTTTATTTGAATCAAATCCTCGTGCAAATCCACTACATTCCAATGAAACTGGAGTAATTTTCGTTACATTTGATCCATTTGAATGTACATTTGGAATAATTGATGCAAGTTGTCCTCTTAAAACTGTTAAAACATTAGATGAAATATTAGTAATTTTCATAACTTCAACATCATTAACTAAAATATAATCATCATTAGCAAATCCACTTGAACTTACAACATTAATTGTGGTATCGGAAGATAATACCATATATGATTCATCGAGAGTTGTTTGTGTTGATGTTTCTGAAGAAGACACATATCCACTTAATAAAGTTGTACCGCTACTAAACGCATTATCTCGATTGACCTGAGTAGTATTAATTTTGACAACAACTAATTCTCTATGATTAAATCTAATTGAATTATTTAAGGGTAATGTTATAGTGAGAGAAGATGTACTAATATTTCTTAAAGTTACTGTTGAATTTATTTTGTTTATAGAAGTAATTTCTAATTCATTTCCATCAACAGAAGTTAATCCTATTGCAGGATCAAAGACAACTCTATCCCCAACAGAAATTCCAAGAACGCTATTTAAATTAATTGTTATGGTATTATTTGGAGCAACAACAGTAGAACTAACAGATTGAATTACTGTTTTTCTGATTTGCTTATCAATAATATTATCAACAATAGCATTAGATCCATTAGTTGGGGATACAATATAATCGCCAACAATTAAATTAGAAACATTATTTTTTATAAAAATTCTATTTTTAGATATATCATCAAATTGATAATTTGGAGTGGAACCCAATGCTCCAGAAACATCTTGTCTTTGATATAAAAGACCTACGAATTGTCTTCCAACTTCAATATCACCTTTAAAATATTTTTGAGGTGGTTCAGTAAAATTAATTTTTCTAATACCACTAGATCCAGCAAGGTATGAAACAAATGGAGTTTGAACTACACCATTAATATCAAGAATATATTGATTTGAATCAATTACTAAACCAACTGGGATATCAGTTTGACCATCTTCAATTTTATAATTATACAATTCGCTAAGAATATTATGAGATGATGTTTCTAAAGAAACTAATTTTGGATCAATATAAACAACCAACGAGTCATAATTAAATGAATAGTTAAAAATTACATTGTTTGATGAATTTAAACTATAATCAGAAGTTTTAATCAATATACCATCTACAAATATAAAATAACTTTCTTTTGATACAGTTACTGGTTTTGAAGCAATTGAAATTGCATTTCCACTAGTTACAGATCCATTTGTAAACTGATTTCTATGAGAACCAACTATACATCTTGCTGATATTTGAGAACCAGCGGGAATACTTTCACTGAACACTAAATTGCCAGCAGACAATGTATATGAATCTGAACTTGATTGAAGGACACCATCTACAAAAACTAACCAATCGCTGGCATTGTAATTAGATCCAACAACTGCTGATGGGAATGCAGATCCATTTTGTTGAATTAATGGGAACGTTGTAGATGCAGAAGTTGTAATTTCATTAAAACCATAGATTACATTTGCTTCATTTAATTGACGATAAAAAAGAACATCACCACCTGGCATCAATTGTCCTGCATTTTCTACAGATTCAAAACTAAAAGTTTTATCAGCATCAGTTACAGTCCAAGAATCTCCGTAAGTTTGAACAATATTATCCAAAATTACAAGCATTTGATCAATACTATAATTGGTAATATACTTATCAGTTACTCCGTCATCATTTTTTGGTTGAATTGGGTCAATGACCTTTAATTCAAATGATGTTTTTATACCATTAAACTCATTAGAAAAATCCTCAAATGCTGCAACTACAGAAGTTTTAATATTTTTTACATCAGTTAATAGTTTATTAGCAACCTGAACTTCATCAACTGAGATATTTTTTGTAATCAGATAATTATATTTTTGATTCAATCTCACAATAGAAGATACATCAGTAGATATTGTTACTTTTGTTTCTGATGTAACTGGTAATTTTGCACGTTGATTGATTTTAGTTTTTGCAAATAAATTATATCCTGCTGGATGAGCGGTTGAAATATAATTTTCTCTCCATTTATCTACGGGGACATTGGATGATATCTCATAAGCAAATTTTTGATATCTAAAACTATCTTGTAATTTAAAAATATTTTCGCCAAGGAATGAATTTTGACTTAAGAAAAGTTTTGGTTGTTCTAAATATGCTCCAAGTTTTAATGATGTATTAACCCCATCAACAAAATCTATTTTACCATATGATTCAGAATTAACTCCTCTTATAATATCATTTACTTTTAATTCATATTGCAATCCAGTTATTCTTAATATTGAATTATTTTTTTGCCATCCTTTTATAGTTGACACATATCCAAAAGTATTTGGGTTATCATTGATAATAACTTTTTCATTTGCAAAGAAATCAGATTTATCAATAATTAAAGTTATTGATGCTTTTCTTTCATTCAATAAAACTTTATAATATTGTACTTGTGCGTTTGTTGGCACAGAGATATAATCTAATGGATTAACATAAGTTTGTGATGCTAAAGTTAATTTTGATTTAATCGATGCTGTTTGTAAATCTGCAAAAAATGTTACAGTCGATTCTTGATATTTTAAATTGGAATTTGTATCTAAGTAATATGCTCTTACTTTATAAGAATCATTTTCTTGGAAATAATCAGTAAAATCAAATTTAAATGACAAATCACCATTACTATTGATTGTTGTAAAATATGTTTTTTCGACATCTATAGTAGGTGCTGATGAATACGAAACTCCAGGATAAATTATATCTACTGAAATTACTTTTTCATTATTTACATTTACTATCAAGGATGCATGTTGAGTATCTCCATCTCCTAATCCTCCACCTTTAATAACTGGACTGTTTGAAAATAAATATCCATCTCCTGGATCATCAATTCTATACGAAACAACTTTATAATTATTTTTTAACTTAGCTATTATTGGAAAAGAAATAACAGGTGAATACGATGGATTTGGACTATATCCATAACCATTTGATGCATTAGCAATAGATTTAACTGATCCAACAGTGCTAGAGAATGCTTCTAAAGTAGCGCCAACTCCATTTGCAGTTACAAATCCAGTTACACTAGGGAGAATTTTATAATCAAATCCACCAGAAGTCAAAGTTGCTTTATGAATTGGTCCATTTGCAACTTTTGATGTAGTAATATAATTAATAGTATTTGAATTGTAATCAGTAAATAGTGGATTTCTATCTATATAAAACTCAAAATAATTTGAAGTAGAATTCTCAATATAAAATTCACCATTATAAGGTTCAAATCTAATATTTAACTTTACATCTCTATAAATTCCCTGAGATTGTAAAGTAATACGCATTATAACATTAGTTAAATCTGAAGATTTTGGTACAATAGTAAATTTTGTTATTTTACCACTACCATCAAGTTCAATTGTGTTGTCAATATCAAAATATTCTTTTTGTTTATCTAATTCAGTAGAAAAACTAAAAAATTGAACAGTTATTGGTTCAACAGATTGAACATTAAAAATATATTTACTTCTTTCATACATTTCAAGAGTGCTTCCATTAGTATAGGTTTCACTCCCTTTAGTTATTGTAAAATTAACTGGATTTATTGTAAAATTAACATTATAGTTATTTTCAAGTTTTCTAGATGCATTAACTGTAATCTGATCTCCCTGTACCAATCCATTTCCATTTGAAGTAAATCTAGATAGAATTCTATTTTCCTGATATGATTTTACTTTTGCATTAATATATCTTAATTTAGTAACTATTGATCTTGGATAATGAAGTGATCTTACAGTATTGAATGATTGTCTTTCTACAGTAAGAATGTGCTTAAAATTTGATCCTATTATATCAATATTTGATACTATATTTGCTTTAATATAAGTTTGACTTGTTAATAATTCAATTCTAGGATTAGACATGATTGAACCATTAACAGTAATACCTGTTTGGTTTGGTGGTTGATCAAAAACTAAATCACTTACATCTCCATTTGCATTTAATACTACAGTTCCTTGAGCAGGTACTTGAGCACTACTATTAAGTTGCAAAATACCATTAATGAAAAGATAATAAGTATTTGCTCCAGTAGTTCCACTTCCATCTTTTATTTTGGTAAATAAATTCTGAATTGTTTTGGTTACAGTAATGTTAACAACTTTGAAAATTTCCTCATCTACTTTAATAATATCTCCGATATTAAATTTTGAACTATCAAAAACTGGTAATTCACTCAACAAAGTAACAGTAGATCCATCTGCATGAGGTGTTTGAATTGAATTTATACCTCTTTCAACTAAGATCTTATCAGAACTTGCCTTATACTTCACCAACATGTATTCGTCATCAATTTTTATATACTTATTGATAGTTAGGGAGAAAAAGTCATCAATTGTACAATTTGTAAATCCAAATATACTTAAATAAGTTGTAGCACTATCGATGTCAGAATCTAATGTACATTTAGTTTCTAATCCATTTATAACTGCCACTGTAGCATTAGTTCCAGTTAATTCGTTGGAAATTAAAACTTCTGGTGTTAATGTAGAGTCAAAAATGGGTTCTCCACTAGATGGATTATTACCAGTAACATTTTTTAAATATGCATATCTATCATTCTGATTGACAGAATGTATTACTGCACTAAATCCATCTGCTGTTTTTATTGTCGATCCATTTGAAAATGGAGTTGATTCATCATAGTATTCTAAGTAATCATATTCAGTAAATGTTGTTGATACTATGTCTTTTCCTTCTATAACACTAACAAATCCAGCTGCACCAAATCCACTAGTTTCAGTATTATTGAATATTAGTTTATCTCCAATTTTATATCCAGAACCGCCGTCAACAATATTAATTGATTGGACACTAGCTTCTGTTGATGATGGAATTGACTCTACAATAAAACTTCCAGGATCTAATGGTCTAGTTTTTTTGTATACATCTGTTGCTGGATCTAAATAACGACTTAAATTAAAAATTTGATTTAATAAAGGAATCTCAGATAAATTGAATTCTGAATATGTTTTTCCTGAAAATTCAGATCCCACGAAGTAAGGAAATCCCAATTGCTTATTATTAAGATCAACTGTCATAAAATAAGCATATACTCCATTTGGAAATTCAGGAGTTATGCAGTACCTTCCGTTTTGCCTGTCTAAAGTAGCTTGAGAAGGAGACCAATAATAATCTTCTTCAAATGATCCAATTGCATAATTTTGAAGACCTCCATTTGCAGAAGGCAATAATCTAATTGGATTTAAATTGGTCTCAATTTTTTTCCAACCAGAAACCATTTTTTTGATAGTTGATTCTTCAAGTGGATTTTGATATCCATATGGACCATAAATTGGACTACCATCTAGGGACCATCCAATTATAGGAGAATGCTTTGTAGAATCAGTTAAATTTACATTAACTAAACTTTTTTTTAATTTTAATTGTTTTGGTGCCCCAATAATTGTATATTTTTTGGGGAATACTTTATCAGACGCTGGAATGATAGTACTTGAATATTGATATGATTTTCCAGATTCTACAGGAACAGGATCAAATTCATAAGAATTATTTTCCCCATATGTCAAAAGTAAAGTTTTTAAATCTGATGGAAGAGGATTATTCTCTATAATATTGATTCTAAATTTATTATCAATAATTTGACCAGATACGTTTTCTTCAAAAATAATTTCAAATTTAATAGGATTAGTCCTATTAAATCCTCTTACAAAATGAAAACCTTCATATCTTAATACATATAAATCTGATACTTGATTTGCAGTGTTTAATCTCATTTCTACATTATCTAATCCCCAAGTATCAAGTCCAGCACTAGTTCGTGTGTAATTTGGTTGTATTAATTTAAATCTAATAAAAGGATCTAATAAAGGACCTTCAAGCCTTACAGTAATGGGTTTCCAACTTCCACCTCCATAAGTATCAATTGAATACATTGAAAATGGAGTCCAAGTTGCACCATTATTTTTACTGTATTGAAGTTGTACAGGTTCATTTACTTCTGGAGAGTTTCCAATTGTATTAGGAGGAGCAGAATAAATTAAATCAAATTTAAAAAATCCTCCATTAAGAGTATTAAATGGTTGCGTTGTAAATGATCTTGTGGGCAAACCATTAAAATAAAGTGCAGAAGTATTTGGACTTGGCCAATTATTTGTGTTTTCTGCTCCAAAAACAGAAGCAATAATGTCAACGGTAACTGTATTTGATCTTTCTACATAACTGTCAAAAAACCTATCAATAATTAAATCATCTTTTCCTATTTGAATTGATGCACCTAAAGAAGTTGGGGTAAGTTGCTCTGCTGCCCATCCTTCTAATGCCAATGGATTATTTTCATTGAAGAAAATAAATCCATTTGTACTTACGAAAAGGTTTTCTCCTTTTTTAACTAAAGTTGGAGTGTTTGAAGTTGTTCCAAATCTAATATCAAAAGGCACTTTTAATTGTAAATATCCATCGTCAACTAAATCAAATCCTACCTCGTTAACTAAATCAACAACTGGTACATTTGCAGAATAGGTAACACCTTCATAAGTAACTGAAGTTAATCCATTTTGAGTAACTGAAGTATTTTGTTGGTACGGTACTTCTTCAAATTTTGGAATTATTGTTTCAATATTTTGAAGTACTTCTGTGCCAAAAAGTAATCCTCCTGTTGAAGAATCATAATTTGGATCATTATCAGTATTATAATTGTTAAGTAATGTCCAATTATCTACAATTGGATTTAAAAGTGATTCAGAACCAGATTCAAAAATTTGAATACTTGTTCCAAATTGAGAATAGTTAATACCTCCGTTTAAAATTTTATATTCAATTACTGCTCCTGTTACAGTATTGATTTTAGATATAATTTTTGCTCCCTGTCCCTTTCCAGTAGAATCAACTATTTTGACAATTGGTGGTGACTTATAGCTTTGACCATTATTAACTGGGGTTATTTCAGTAATTACTCCACTTTCAATTGTTAATATTGCAGTAGCACCTTCTCCAAATGTAGTTAATATGGAAGGATTGTCATTGTATTTTGATCCAGGATTTGTGATATTAACTCTATGAATTGGTCCTGCAACTAAACAAGATAATACTGCTTCTTCAGTAGACGCATTGGCATCATTGAAGAAATTTGGGCTTATTCTTAATGTTGGTTGTTTTGAATACCCATATCCAGGATCAATAACTTTTACTCTAGTAATTTTTCCCTTTACAACAACAGGTTCTAAAACGGCAGATCTAAATTTACTATTAAATTCAGTATCTGTTGGATCTTTATCTACAGTTATAATAGTTGTTGCTGGATATCCTTTTCCAAAGGATTCCACATAAATTTCTTTAATAGAACCATTGACAACTAAATTTCCTAATGCAGTTGTGCCACCACTGATTTTTGGTGCAGTAAATGTTATTACTGGTGGACTTGAAACATTATAATCTGAACCACCATCAGTAACAGTAACTGTTTTAAGTGATCCTCTAGTAATGACGACGTTACTTTTCCAATTTAATATTGGTGTGCCATCAACTAAAAATCCAACAGGTGCATCTGGCGTTGTTTTTTCTTTAAATCCTTCAAGAGATTTTGTATAAATTAAAGGTATTTTTATAAAATGTTCAGCATCTTCAACTTTAACATTTGATGGTGTTGAAAATGAATAATAAGGAATTCCTGAACTATACAGATAAACTGCTTCTTGATCTGTATATAAAGATGCAACTCCAGCAACTAAATTTTTATTCAAATTTACTGGAATATTTTCATTAGTTACCCAAGAAGTTAATAATAAATTTGATATATTAATTGATACGTCTTTTACAAATCCAATATCACCTTCTTGATAATAAGTATAATTTTTTAATATATCATATCCCACTACACCAGAGAAAATTAAGAAGTATGAATCTGGTCTATCTTTTACTGATGCTAAAGTAGAAAGATCATAAATTCTTTGCCCAATTGAATAAAAACTTGGAATTTCTTCTAATTCAAAATAATTATATTCTTTTCTTGAATATTTTACAAGATCATCACCTATTCTCAGAAAACCAACTTCTGGAAATCCAAATGTAGTATCTACATATAATCTATTGTTGATAATGTATTGAGTTATAATTGCAAATTGAGTTGCTACAATATTTTGCCCATTGCTTACCTCAAGTTCATAAACTTGACTTGAAGCAGCAAAGTTATTCTCTACCGTTTGAACATTAAATTCCTTACCATTCTGTACAAGAATTTTATCAACAAGATCTGGAATGTAATAATTATCTAACGACTCTGTACGAACAATAAATTTTGTCTGATAAATTGCATCAGATGGAGCAAGTAATTGGGATTTGTAATTAGTAATCTCAGGAACATTTTGGAAAAGATATTTAAAGTAGAATTCAATCCCTTTTGGAGTTCCTTTACTTAAATAGAAATCTTTGATTCTTTTTAGGATTAAATTAAAATTAAGTTTATCTTTATTTTCTATTAAAGAATTTTGTGGATAATTAACTAAAAATTGCTGTCTTAATTTATCAAGAAAATATAATAAGTAATTGAAAGATTGATTTAAAACAATAGAAGATGCAATATGCTTTGCTGGTTCTGTTTTAATATTTGGAACAAATCCATCTTCATAAGTTAATTCATTATAAGTGTAACCTCTTATGCAACCTTTAAATACAGTAATTTTATAAACATTAAATTCATCAGTAATATACTCTCTTTCCTTATATAAAATTACTTCGTCATCAATTTTAAGCAATCCATCAGTTCGTGGAAACTTAACGTGACCAATTACTGAAATTTCAGTATCTGTGATAGAAATAGGTTCTTTTGTAGATGCTTTTAAATCTATTTCTGCATAGGTATCAATATCTGTAATATCTAACAACCCATTGATTAAATCAATAGGATTGCCATTGGACTCCAGAAATTCATAATAACTTTGTAAAAATTTTACAAGAGTTGGATATTGATCTTGATAGAAAACTGGAAATTGATTTTGTACAGAACTAGATACAACCGATTGATTAAACATATTTAACTAGATACTGGAATTTGTCCTACGCCTGATGATCTTGATGCTGATGTAATTTGATCAAGTATTGTCACCACAGTAATATCTTCCTCAGAAATTAAAAGATAAAGATCTCTTAATGATATAATGTCATTTGATGCTGGTTTTACTGAAAATTCAATATATCCAGAACCATTTGTTGCAGAGTTAATATTAATAGCACTAATATTTATTTCACCCTTGTTATAGTCAATATTGCCAATATTTTTATTATAATAGATTTTCTTACTTCCATCAATTCTATAAATTGCTATTGTATTAGTACCAAGTTTTTCAAAGTAGAAATTGTAAAGTGGATTTTCGCCAGTAATTTTAAAAGCAGTTGATGTTACTTCAGTAGATTCTGATATTCTATTACCATAACACACTTGATAAGATGCAAAAATATTAGAAAGAATGGGAAGATTCTTTCTCATTCTAATTCTAGTGATATTAGATGTAATGCCAGGATCTACGCTATCAACTAATGATACTAACTTACTATGCTTAAACTTGCCTTTAAATTTGTTTACATCTTTAGATTCACCGAATGAGAATATAGTTTTGCGAACAAGTTCTGAAATTTCTTGTTGAGATCTTCTAGTTTTATTGGAATCATAATAAACATAACTTTCAACTTCCAAATAAAGATATGAAGGATCTTTTATTTCTGGAATAACTGAAAGAATAGTGTATTCTTTAATTGATTTTAATAAATTCTGTTTTCCTGTCGTAGTTAACGCTTCTGATCCTTTTGGTTTAGCAACAATAAAAACTTTACCATACTGTGGTGGATCTGCATCTTCTCCACCATAAACAGTTAATGATTCTAAGTTTGGAACTACTCTATTAATTAAAGTTTCATAATCTCTGATAGTTACTGCTCTATTTTGTGCAGCATAGTATCTTGGAGCAAGATATTTAATTGATGTAATAGATTCTGGTTGTGCTCCACCAGCAGATGCATTAATGACAGTAATTGTTGAATCTACATCTGAAATTATTTGAGAACCATATTCCAATGATCCTATAAATTCAAACGATGCACATTCATTAGCAATATCTTTGTCTGTAATAAAATACTCAATTGAAATAATATCCTTATTTTGTAATTTTCTACCAAATGTATTGTCACCAAAAATTAATTCAAACTGTTCGTTTTTATTTTCTTGAATAAAAAAGATTTTATCTGTTGGTCCAACTTCTGTAATATCTACTGCTTTCTTATATGATTGGGGAACACTAAATCCAGGTTCTTGTACAGATACCCTAGTAAGTTCTACATCTGAATCAGCATTAGGAATAATAAATCTTTGAGATGTTGAGGTATCATTTACATAGTTTGAATTTAAAATATTCCCTTGGTAGATATCAATTTCATTAAATGTAATTTTTCGTATACCATTTATATCAACATACGATTCTCTTGTAATGTCATCTAAAATTGAAAATGTATGACTTCCAGATCCATTACTACCAATGAAGGAAATACCTTTCTTCATTGTTAAAGATTTGATATTTGGTGATACCTGAACATCAAATGTAATAGTTGCCTTTGATGCAACAGCAGATCTTGGAGTGTATCCTACTAATTTAGCAAGAGATACTACGTTTTCACGAATAGACGCACTATCAAAAAATGCCTCATTAGCAACAAGGTTTGCATTCATTGCCGTATAATAAGTATTATACGACAAAACATCGATCAGTTGTGATAAAACTGATCCTTCAAAATTATAATCAGTGAAAACTTCTGATGATCTGAGGTACTCTTTTAAACTTTTTTTGATATCATCAAAATCTAAATTAGTTAACTGATTAAAAGCCATTATACTCTTTCTAATACGAGGTTAAGTGATTGAATATCTAAAGGAATTCCAATTATGCTATAATTAATATCTATAGCTATTGAATTAGAATCAATACTAGAATTGACTTTTATAGTCACTATTTCGACCCTTGGTTCATATGCTCTTATTGCATCTGACAATGCTGCCTCTATTGTGGCATTTGTGGTGCCATCAAAATTCTCAAATAGTGTTAAAGATGCATTTGAACCAAAAAATGGTAAGAATGGTCTTTCAAATTTAGCTGTAGTAACAATATTTTTGATTGATTGTCTAATGGCATCCTCATTCTTTAGTGTCGCCACATCGCCAGTGATTGGATTACGTGTTAATGTTGGGTTAAGATCAACAAATTTTTTAGAAATTTGCGCCATTTTGCCTTCCTTTATACACTATATAGCGGTAAATTAGACGAACCACTCCACATAATCATCAAAACCATCTTTTCCGCCACATTGGCGAGAAAGACGGTCATCTGGCACTGTATATTTTGCTTTTTTTGCTAGTTTTAAGTACTTTTCTGATGCTAAATTAGTAATCAGAACCAGTGTTCCATGCTCTTTTTGCATGATTTCTGGAATAAAATCTGGATTTGGTGAGTTTGCCATTAAAAAACCTCCTTAAATTCTGTTTCCAGAACTTTTAAGGAGGTTTCTATCTCCAAAAATATTTATTTTTGGACTTTATTCAGGATTTTCCTTGACCACGATACCTTTTTTTACGTCCATTGCGAGAAGAAGCACTCAGAAGTGTATTTTTTGAGCACCCTTGACGTGTTTTTTTCGGTCCACTTGGTTTAAATTCAATACGAGCTAATCCAACTTTTGATCTGGCAGCCATAGATTCGGATTTTTTAACTACTTGACTAGTATAGCAGGGATTTGGGGAGTTGTCAAGAGGGTTTAGAAGATACCTGCAAAGACATTATATGACCCCTGAGCAATTTTATCGCCACATGCGATCTGATCACCAATCCTACCAGGGGGTCTCATGTTAAAATAAACGTTCAGAGGACCGTCTGAGATCGGTCTAAAGGTGTGTGGAGGAGGGCATTGGGCACATGGACATGCATGGGGGGCAAACAGGTCTCCAATCCTGCCTGCAGGGATCATATTGACATAGACATTTTGTGATGCTTGAGTCAACGCTGTTGGTGGATAGCAAATATGCCCAGTGGACATTGCTCCAATGTATGTGCAACCTTTCATAGTTAACCTATAATTTCTAGTATTTGTTCGTCAGACAAACGACCTGTCTGACTATTTACCTTATTTACAAACCTTCGTGAGGCAATGTCTTTATCATCGTACACAATTTGTTTAATTGGGAATGTTCCTGCTCCAATTCCGCATGAACTTGTAACGATTACCGTAAATTGCACAATAATCATGTAGTTTGGATCTGGATAATAATGCTGCATATGATTATGACCACTAGGAATCTCAGCCTCCATTCCAGTAACAGGTGTCCCTGCAATCGGCAACCCCCCTAACGGATTTTTATAGATTGATCGAAGAGTAGCAGATCCTTGATTTAAAGTTCCATAGGTTGCTGGATACCCACTTGGAGATGTTGTAGTGGTCGGTAAATGAATAACACCACCAGGAAGATCATTACGATACTTATATTGCTTGTTAGGAAATAGATAATCCGTATAAGTACCCGTAACGGTCATTGTAATTGTACCAGGAAAGGTACATGTTGCTGTCGCCACACCAGTCCCCAAGGTAGCACTACCGCTTGTACCTGATGTACTGATTAATGTGACGATTAAACCAGGATCTCCAAAATATGCAGAAGGGCTTACTACTGGTTGGAAACTAGGCACAGTGACTGTAAAAACCTCTGGTACTCCAGGTGGAATTGGTGGGCATATCACACCAGTCCAAATATTTGGAGTCCAAACGACTGGTTTCATCACAATACTAGGTTGTGGTTGAATTGGTGTATAAACGGTAGGAACTGGCATTATTTGACTCTCCTGACACCTTGAGCATCTAAAACATCTTCAAAAAGTTCTACACCAATTCTCTGATCATTCATTACATATAATGTTGTACTCCATGATCCTGCACCATGAGAGGGTACGTTTGCAATATTTGATGGTATATAACGATAAGTAATACCACTATTATCAACAAAAAATGCAGTTCCACTGGGTCCTACATCAGGAGGGACATCGGGTGGAAGACCAGGACTAACAAGTCCACCAACTTCAACCAAATAGGTATTACCGCCATTAGTTACATAAGACCCAGCAGTTAAGGTAAGACCAATCGCCCATGCAATTGCATTTAATGATGGGATAACACTAGTCACAGTAAAATTTAATACTACATCTAGATCTTGACCTGGATCTTGTACATACTTCATAATCATAGCATTCGCTGGTATCTCTTCAGATAAATCTCTCACAATACCCGTTCCATTCTTATTTTGTTGATCAATACGATATGCATCAATAAACGTATTGGGATCAACAGGTAATACTTTATCAATCGTACTTGTTCCTGTCTGCGTTACCCATTGAGTATTTGTAATTGTTGCTTTGGTCTGTGTTATGTTACCATTACCATCTACTACTGCATCTGCAGTACTTGTCTGTATTACATCAAATGCTCTTGGATATTCTGTTGGTACAGAAATCTTCAAATGCCCTGATACTGGAGTATAGGTCTTTGGTAATCTTGTCTCTGCGTCAAATTTCTCAAAATAATATTCCCAAGTATCATTTGGAAATAACTTTTTCCCAAACTTACCTCTGACTTCAATGTCAATTGTTTGTGGATATGTAGCAGTCATACTAATCGTACCACTCGTACTTGTAGCAGTTGCAGTAACACCATCACTTCTCCTAAATGTAACCGTTGCATCATCATCCAAATATGGTGCAGTACTTCCAATATTAGGAACCATACTATTAAATGTAATCGTAAAGGTCTCATTCCTTACAATACTTCCAACTGGTTCTGATGATGAACAACTTATAAAATAAAAATTATTTGGTTGACTCGCCCACTTTGGTTTTCCATAAACATCAAATCCAATTGCCTCTAATCTAATATCCATCGTCCTCCTCTGATTTAACGATGGTTCAGCAACCTGATTGCCATTCTCATCAAAACAACATCCTGTATAATTATTGTTCAATGATTCACCAAGTTCCTCACCAATATACACAATCCTATTACGTATATTACTATACTCACTCACATTGAACTGAGTATTATTACACGCATCACGTGTAAAATTTGTCGGTAACTTTTCTTGCTGACGAAAAGAAGTCCCTGGGATACCTCTCAGCATACCAGAGACACTTGGTAATGGTGTCGCAGCAGTTCCCCTTGGAAATTGCCCAGTCGTTGTATTCCCCTTGTCTACATCGTAGAGAACATCAATCTGAAATGGATTCACTCCAATTGGTTCATTGATCTGCTTATAATATGGCATCAATCCTCACTGTCTTCCAAATAATTTAACATGAAAAAGTCCTCTGCTCCTTCGTAATCTCTAAAGTAATACGTGTCGCCATCTGGAGCATTTAAAATAAACTTGTCGATAAAACTATCGTAATCAATCATAGGATCTTTTGATACATTCATTATGGCATCCTCATAAAACTCTTCATAACTTTTACTATCCCAATCGTCAAAATTTACATGATCTGTCCAATTTTCGTCGAAACTATAACTTGGCGTATTCATTGTGTCTCCATACGACTATTGTATATATTTGGGTATTGAACGTTTTTACCCAGAAAAAAATTTTTCATTTTGGCGTTAATACGAAGTCCCTGGGGGACCTTTGTAGGTTAAAGGGACCCTTGGCATTTTAAACGCACGGCTTCGCCTTATATAAGGGCGCTAATCGCGCCACTGTTTTATACTTAGTGCCGTGGCAGTTAGTTACATCGAAGGGGGGCGATGTGCCCCCCGCTCAGTGTCACCAAACGAGGCGGGTGAACGTTACACCATCAGCGTGCACACAGTGCTCATTGATCCAGAAACCAAGGGACACAGTAGGCATCAGTTTCAGCGCAGCGATTGCGCGACGGGATACACCGAGATAGAGGTAGGAGTTGCCGTTCTTGAATGTAGCAATCACCGTTCCATACTTGATGCTCGCCTGAATCTTAGCGATGGCGCTACTGTTGCGCTCTGGGGTCTTGATCAGTTCGATGCTGTCCTGATCGGTGCTGATCTGGGGGAGAGCGATGGGGGAGTTGATGGTCATGGTCTGTTTGTGGTTGACTCTGTGATTCTAGGCGCGGGGGGAGGGAGGAGGGGGGCAGGAAGTGCCACCCCCTCGATTGTCCATCAGATGGCGCTGGTGCCCTTGGCGACCCACAGGGCAAGACGCATCGTGCTCGCCTTGGCGACTGCCTCAGCGGCGCGACCCTCGGCAAGCGCCTGCTTTTTCAGGGGGGAACGCTGAGCATCGGGGGCACCGATGAGAACGTTGCGAGCGATCTGGAGGGTTTGCTGTTTGGTCATGGTTTGGTTCGTTTGGTTGATGTGATCAGTATAGAGGGGGAAGGGGGCATCCGTCGCCCCCTGATGGACAGATCCTAGAGTGTCACTCCTCAGGACCGAAGCAGGACTCAAGGCAAAATGCCTCCAGTTCCTGGTCGTCATCCCACAGCGAGAAGGTGTCGTCATCCTCCAGATCTTCCCAGAAGGTCTCGATCAGTTCGTCGATCTGCTGGTCATCGGTCAGGGTGAAAGTGGTCATAGGTCGGTGTCGTTGGTTGACTTGATCAGTATAGAGGGTCAATGGGCGCGGGTGGGGGTGCTGAGGGACACCTTGGGAGGTGGCACCCGCTGATCGCTCTCATGGAGGAGGTGGACTGTCCAAGATGCCACCACAACGCTGACGGAACAGAATAGCATGATGGCGATGGATCGCCGCAGGTCGTTGTCCGTGGTCATCAGGCGACAACCTCCAACCAGGCGATGGGTTTGCCATGGGTCAGACGCCACACGATCATAGGAGCGCCTCCCTCGTCAACTGACCAATCGAAGGCGATGTCCCTGGCAGTGTCGAGATCAGGGGCGAACTCAGCACCGTGCTGATCGAAGGTGCCGAAGGATTTGGGTTGGATTGCGAAGGTCATTGGTTCTCTGTTGATGTGATCAGTATAGGCGCTCAGGGCATCTCACAGGCGCCAGGGAGGACACTGTTGTAGGTGGCACAGCGGGCGGCGGTCTGTTGGTTGACTGCCTGAACGGTGTCAGCAGCGAACTCGATGGCAGCAGATCCTACAGCAGCGATAGGAGCGTAAAAGGCAGCGCCAAGGGCAAGGGTGAGGAGGGTCTTGGGCATGGTTTGGTCGTTTGGTTGTTGTGGTTAGTATGGCAGGAAATGGGGGGCATTGCAACCCCCCTGTGGACAGTTCAGAGATCGACCATCATGTCGTTCATCTCGTCTGCGTCGATCTTAGGGTCGTTCCATGCCACACCGTCGCCAGTGGCACCGAGCATCCGCCCAATCTGCCCTTCCATCATACACCGCTGGAACTTCTCCCAGGGGGTCTCCCAATCGGCACAGTAGGTCACACACGCTTTGGCGGTGTTGTAGAGGAACTCATCGTTCTGAACCCAGAGGGAAGCGTTCCAGGTTTCGTAGTTTGCCCAACCGTTGTAGGTGGTCATGGTTCGGTTCGTTTGGTTGATGGGTTTAGTATGGCACCCCCTAGGATGGGTTTGTGGGTTGGGTGGACAGTGCCTCAACTGCCACAACGCGACCAGTTTGGAGGTAGAAGTCCTCAGCGAGTTGGACTGCCTCTTCATAGGTGTCCGCGAAGAACGTGAAGAAGTCACCAGAGACATCGCGTGAGAAGGTGGACACGATGAACGGTTTGGACTGGGAGGAGGTGAGCACTTGGGTGTCCGTTTGGTATGGACTCAGTATAGGGGGTCAGGGGGTCAGTGGCGGTCGCTGTTGTGCCACTTGTCATAGTGTCCACTACCCTCTAGACAGACCGCCACCTAGGACCTAACCTAGAGGGCGGGAGGGGAGGGAAGGAAAGGCAGCGAAGCGACTGCCCAGTTGGTTATACTAAGACGTGGCAATAATCAATGGATTTGATACACCAACCTGTCCAGGATGTGATCTCTTCAATGAGATCATCTTCATCATCTGCCTCCCAGATTTGTCCTACTGTGTCGTCGATGATGTCATTCATCTCAGCAGATGTGATCTCATCTTCAGATCCAGTGAAATCAAACTCGATGTCATTAACTTGGAATTGCATTTCAGTTGCACTCCTGATAGGCGTCGCTGACTTTTTCTTGGACACTATCGAAGACCTTTTGATCCATCCAATCGGGGCAGTCATCATGAAAGCAGACCAGATCATAGAGCACTGCCATCTCGTCAGGAGTAAAGGCGGTCAGCATGTCGTAGCGGTTATGCATGGTGTGGTTGATGCTGTGATGATTCTAGACGGTCTGCCGCTCAGTGGCGGTCGCTGATGTGCCAGTTGGTGGTTTGGACCATTTGGCGCTTGCCTTCACGGATCTCCTGGCGGATCTTCTCCTCTGCGTTGATCTTGGCGGTGTACTCTGCCATCACGGTGGCGAGGAGTTCGTCGTGGGTCATGGGTGTTTTGTTCATGCTGATAGTATGGCACCCCCTGATGGGGTTTGGGGGGTTGGGTGGACACTTAGCGAACTGGTCCAAAGGTCTTGGCAAGGATCCTGCCTGCCTTCCTGTTTGCCGCTGCCGTTATGTGATCACCCAGAGCGAGCAGGAAACCTAGAATCCAGATGCCAATATTGCAGGCAATGAGAAACACAAACAGGTTGAAAATGAGTGCCAATTTGGGATAGCGATGGGATTGAATCTAGACAGGGGGGATATCATTTCACCCCATGCATCCTACGCCATGCGACCCACGTGATCGCTTGAACTTGGGCGGCGCTGTAACTGTCACCTGTCAGATCATTGATTGCCTCTGCTGCCTCACGGTAAGCATCAGAAACCTCACGGTAGAGTTTGTCACTGATAGCGGGAACTTCATTGAGTGAAGTATACATGCCACGCCAGATATTGAAAGCGTGTCCATCTACAGTGACCTCATTGCACTCACCATCAGTGAAGATTCCCCTGAAAAATGCGATGGTTTTGTTACCCTTAAGGATGGCACAGATGTTGTCACTAGAGTCAATTTCACACTCTAGAATTGTGACTGCCTTATCCTTATTGCCTGTGAATGTGCAGACCTTAGGATAATCGTAACCCATGCAATATGCCTTGATTGTTTGCTCTGCATCTAAAATGTTGCGGTCCCATTTGTTATTTGGGGAGAGTGCAGATATCACCCCCACAACTGTAGACAGAGGCAGATTGTATTGATGACACAAACCCACACAGATCTGGTGAGCGTTGTTATACCAAACCTTGCCTTCCTGAACGTCTACAGGCGTCGCCTGAAAGTACACTGCCAGGATGTTGCGGATGTCTGCCATGGGAGGGGTGGTGGCGAACTGTGCTCAGTATAGGGTCTAGAGGGGGGGCAGCGCCCCCCTGTGGACAGTTAGCGAATTGGCAGCGCCCCCTGATCGTTAAGTTCACCCCAATAGATTCCAGAGTTATATAATCCAACGTACCAATTCTTCACACTCAAACCGATGATTTCATCACCAGGGTATGCTTGAAAGTTCACCCCAAAGTAGAAATAATCAGTGATGAAATCAGGAGTGCTAAAGTGTGCCCTACTGATGCGCTCAAAAATCACTTGAATGATGGCGATTGTGAACAGGCAAACTGTAACGAATTTGTTAAACAGTTTGTTATAATCAATGCGAGAGATTGCCTCAATCGCATCATCAACGGGAGGAAATGCAGCAGAATGAGCGTACATTTGTTCGGTGTCGTGGTTGACTCTTAAAGTATAACCACGCTCTCCTGCCACTGCCACCGATTGAAACACTCTGTAACATCAGGGATTCTAATGGGACTGATCAGATCTGCTGATGTTACAGAGTGTTTCAATCCCTTGACTTTGGGGGGTCTCGCCCCCTATGCTGGAGGGAGGCAAGAGGGAGGGATCCCCCCTAAGATATTCTAATTGTTAATTAGAATAACTCAGAGAGTTAGAGTTAATAATACTAACTCTCTGAGTATTATTATTATTCTTCAATTAATTCTGGATAGAATTCTTCTATTTCACCAATCAATTCTTCATCACTATAACTATTAAGATTATCTACCAAGGTATCAATAACGAAACATTCCATTGTTTTCATATCCATGCTTTCCATAAGTTGGAATGCATAATTTTGAATGAGTTCAGAACGATCCATGATGTTGATAAAAAGTTACAATTTTGAAGAAAGTGGGAGTTTTTATCAACTCCCACAAAAAGTATCAAGATTGAGCAACTTCTTGCAAAGTGCCAGATCTGCGAGAGTTAGCAATAAAACGACCAATACTCTCTTTTTTCTGAACAGTATCATTCAGAGCAGAGATGAACTCACTGGTAGGATTAGCAGCGAATTGATACATCTTGGTGGGGTTGCTCATATAAGCAAACTCTACCAGATTGTCAGTAATGGTCACAGGTGACACAATAGCAGACGATTGAACTTCAACAGTAATAGGCATAATTAATACACAAAGTAAAGGTTTAGTGGGTAACTTTAAGGCAAACCCATTCCTATCATTAGGCGAACATGAAACTTCCGTTGAATTCGTACTCATTGAACACGGGGGAAGATCCTGCCTGTCCGATGAACTTATGGACGAACCATTTGAAGTTCCGTTGGAATACACATTCGCCCTTGATTGCATGAGTTTTGAGAATAGCATTCAGGCGGGATTTGGTGGTGGCAGTTTGATACCCACCGTCGAAGATTTCCACCCAATCATTACCCACGCTGGCGATGTGGTTGTCGTAAAGATAAACAAAGGAAACGTCGCCAATGTTGATCACTTGGGTGTTGCCGCACTTCCAATCACGGGAAGCACAGATGGCGTCGTTCATCTGCTGTTCGATCTTACGCATGGGGTGAATCCCTCAGGTACATATGTAATGTAGCATGGTTCGAGGGGTCTTGCAACCCCCCTTGTGCCACTTCTCAAACTGTCCTAGAGTACGTCGCCATGCTCCATTTCGTATGTAGAATCTAGACCTATGGGAATATCAATCCCACCATCTTCAATATCCATATCTTCATACTGATCATATTCCTTACCATAGAATAACATTTCTTCAATGGTCATGGTTCTAATTCAGTAGTGCTACTATATATTACCACACTATAGTGGATATGTCAATACCACTTTGGATTGTACTTCATCCATCCTACATCACCTACCTGGGTGTGTCCCTTATTATTATAATTAGATCCCCTTATCTCCCCACTACTATCATAATTGGCACCTCTGATAGATCTCCAATTATTGTGATTTTGTGTCCATTTCTGATAGTTTTCTTTAATTGTATAAAAAATTTCAGTTTTCATTATTCTTATTGAACCTGGCAAATATTTACCATTTGGTGAAGTTATTCTAGTATACACTCTTTCTGCCAATTCTAAAGAAAAGTATGGGCTTACCATTTGTTCATAGAATCCATATCTTCTTGGATTCCATAACAATATTCTATCGTTGTCTATCTTTACGATAAAGTATTCCATCCTAAGCTTCTTTAAGTATTCTTATATATTATCTATCTTTTCTTGACAGAGTTATTCTAGCAGGTTTCACAGGTCCTGTCAACCCCCTCAGAAATAAAGTTTTCCACAGGGTTGTGAAAAACCTGGGAAATTACAAATTATTACAAGACCTTGACAATTCAGTGGTGGCGTGCTAAGCCAACAAGACCTCAGCACATTTCCACAGATTCCACACACTTTTCCACAGGGTTGTGGAAAACTAACATATATTTTTTTAAACATTTATTAATCTGTAAATCAAAATAAAAAAGCACAAATTCAAGTGCTCATATACCATACTTTAACCAAATTTGATTGATTTTCATGATGAGTTTCCAACCATTCAAATTGACCTATAAGATCATCTACTCTTCTCTCCGCATCCTCTTTAGTCAAGTGCCACGAATCAATATTGGGAGTTCTTTCTCCACGTTGAAACAATACAACAAAATTAGAATCCATAGAATTTACCTCCAAAACGTTTTGGTTAGTATAGCATAATTATTTTTGATCTGATAGATGTAAGTAACACCTTTACCACTTGTTGCAATGATTTGATCACCTTGAACAATAGCAGTTACTATATCAGAACCAAACGTTTGTATGACACCTGATCGTTCTGACGATCTTAATTGAATCATACCATTATTGACTGTTGTGTAGTATGCTGGATTCATGCGACTACTTCGTAACACATACCTTCTCTAATGAAGTATATAGCAGTTTGACGTAGATCAGGATAAATCTCTTCATCTAGATCTAGATCAATAACAGTTTGAATAAATTCAATTTGTTCATTGGGGTTGAGTTGACCCTTCTTAAATTTGTTGTACTCTCTCTTGTACAATTTCATGGGGAGTTTGAATGTAGGACAAATAATGAACAACAATACCAATATGAGATTGTTGATAGGGGGAGATGACCAGATATTTCAGATCATGATCTACAAATTTAACCTTAGCAAAGAATGATTGTATGTCATTAGTATAAAGAACAAAATCACCTATTTTAAGTCGTTTGGTAGATTTAATAGGTTTCCATTCGATCATAGTGATTGTTGTGGACTGGTTCATTATACACGTTAGATCGGTGTGTTGTCAAGGGTCTTTTAAGAGATTGGACCTCATCTGCAATACTGTTTAATAAATCTGATGGGTGTTGCATTTCACCTAGGTATAAACACATATGATCTGCAACAGTGCGGATGATTTCCGCAACGCAAACAAAATCTGCGGAACTTGATTGTAACTCTGGATATTGTTGGTAAAACACATCCATTAATTGTTCTGCTCTAATCGTCATAACGTCCAACCTGCAAATGAGAAAATGTAGGATAGACCCCATTCTAGCGTATGGGGTGGCAATACGTCAATATGTTCAAAGGCGAGACGCCTTGCATGTAGAATACGCTCCTTACCAATCGCCAGGAGATTTGCTTTCGATCCCTTGAGAAACTCATTAAAATCTTCTTGATTGTTTTGCTTTTGACCTGAAATATACAATCGTCTCATTTCAGTCATCAGTTCTTTTGTTTTAGGTGAAAATGTGACTGTATTTTCGCCCACAGGTATTTCCATACGCTTCATACAACCCATAGAAAACTTCATCGCATCTCTGACTTCATCAACCGTCAGTGTATCATCATCTCCACTACGATAGGAGTGTTGAATGACACCATTTGTACATTCAATCACACGCAACAGTGCGAGTTTATCTTTTTCTACATCAGGCAGTGCTTCAAATTCTGTTGCCCAATCAATCATTTTCTTTTAAATCCATCAAATAATCAATCCACCATTGCGGATCTTTTTGCATTTTCCACTGAGGAACTTCTTGTCCTTGATCAGAATACCATTCTAGTATGGCATCATTGATAATCTGACTGATTTCCATGTTCTTCATCCTTCTGGTTAATGTTTGCGTATGAGTTGCCCAGTCAGTCATCGTTCAGATACTCGTGTTGGTGTGCTTGCCATCGTAGCAGAGTTGGGATACAGGATGGTGTGATACCCATAGATTGTAGCACTTCTTCAAACCAATCTGCTGTAGCATCAATTACTGCTTGTGCTTCTGCTTCCTCATCTGGTGGTGCTGTTTGAAGAGCATTTTCAATCATCTTGAGTAGTTTAGTTTTATTAGAAGTCATACTCCGTCTCCAGTTTCATTCCATTCAGTTTCTTCTTGAGAATTGAAACTCTCCTGAAATTGTTTCCATCGTTTGTCTAATTGACTATCCATCCAGCCCCATACACCGTGTTCCATACCATCAACACCAGCAACTTCAATCTCATCTTGAATAAGACGGCGGAGCATTTCAATTTGTTCGTCAGTCATAACATCTCCAGTGATTATTTGGTTGTTCCCACCAAAAGTGTAGGTCATGTGTCTCATCGTAGTAATACATGCCAACAAAATCAGATTGGAACTTACTATGATAATTTTCACACAGCGCCACAGTATGATAATTATTATCCATCATTTGTGTGATCCATGTGTAATTATTACCATGAATGATACCAGCCTCAATCAACACAAAATGCTTCCATTGTTTTGACCATCGTGCATAATTATCACGAAAATCTCTCACATAAGCTTCAATTGGTTCATTTGGGAATGGTACGTTGACCGCCTCAATATGAAAAATTTCTCGATCAACAGAGAGCGCATGTGATAAATGTTGTGTCACAATACCAGAATAGTCAGGTGATACCATCAGAAAACACGTATCAAATGGATGAATATCAAGATCTGCCATCTTGATTTTATACACTAACTGTTGAATGAGTGCTTTCTCTTGGTCTTCTGATATGAAGAGTGTTTGTTTCATTAGAAACCCTTTGTCTTTTTACTTTTCTTTGGTTCTTTGTGATCTAGAACCTCAACATGACTTAGAAAATTACCACTGTATTCGAACCATTTACGCTGCACATCTTCATAATTATCAAAGACAACGGTATCACCATTAGTCATTACTAATTTATAATCGTGACGAAGATAGGGTTCGTCAGATGTTTGACGGAAATAGCGTGGATCAGAAGGATCAATAAGTTGAGTCATCAGTGTGTCCTCAATTCCCAATGTTGAACATAAGTGAGCCAAGATTCTTCTTCCTGTTTCATGGTAGCATACCAGTGGCGTCCAAATTCATCCAAAGCATCAAGATGATGAACGCCATGTGCATCAATACATCGTGTGATATGTTGGAATGTTTGTGGTTTTATCATAGGAAACTTTCAAGATATGAGATAATTATACGCATAGAACCTTCATCTGTCAAGCGAGCTGCAGGACAGAATCCCAAGTGGTTGTTGTGAGTGTTCAACCAATGACGCATGTTTAGATCACCTTCCTCACAAGATTTTCCATCTGATCCTTGACCCATCATGTTGTAAAGAAGCGTATAAAGATACACAAATTTGGTTTTATCAATCTCTCCTACAGAGATTCGGAGGATTTGTGATACCTTGAGTGCAGCATTATCAAGAATTTCTTGATCAGTCATTTCAACCTCCTCCAAAAACATAATTAATAACACCTGCGGGATGATTGATGTTTTCAATCACCTGAAATGTCGCATCCTTAAAATCTGTTTGTGCGTCAATAATCTCACCACCTGACCACAT